>TARA_R110002096_G_scaffold48502_2_pt1 | contig 24037 bp, 21 predicted proteins | sample TARA_R110002096 | Tara Oceans TARA_R110002096 (sample SAMEA4397295) | marine metagenome | biome: Polar Biome; feature: [DCM] deep chlorophyll maximum layer (ENVO:01000326); material: water (ENVO:00002006), including particulate matter (ENVO:01000060) such as... | depth 35 m
TTACAGTGGTAATACCTGTTCCTGATATTACAGAGTCAACACCTTGTGTTCCTTGTGTTGTAGGCATTCTTGCGTATGATGCTACTATTGCAGCAGCTCCTCCTCCACCTACTGTTATAGTGTATTGAGTACCAGCGGCAAGAGTTAAGGGAGTTTCAGCAAGTGATCCTCCTCCTGATGTTGAACCATAAGAGGTTCTTAATCCTCCTGCTCCACCACCTCCATCAGATGCATTTCCTCCTCCACCACCGCCTGCTACTACAAGAAAATGTGCTTGAATTCCTGCAGGTGTGGATGTAGATAGATTAATTTTATTGGTAAATATTTTAGTGACATTGGTTTTCCCAATGTATATATTAGATATTTTATTTTTTCCTATGTATACAGCCATAGTTATTCCTTTACAAAGTAGATAGTGTTAGGATCTGGTGATCCAGAAATACTATCATGTACTTGCTTAGGACCTGACCAAAGTTTTAAACTACCGCTAAGAAGGTAGTTATTATGTATTGTATCTGACAATACTGAACGAGAAGATGAAACTGCTGTTGCTGCATAAGAGGATGAAACTGTATTTTGGGTTGCTGTTACTAAGTGTCCTCCTTTTACTACTACTACTCTACCTGATTCTGAAGTTGAAAAACTTATTTTTACTTGGTTATCATTTACAGTTTTAATCTCAGATGGAGTGATTACAAAGTCATTGGTATCAAATACTTGAGTTAGTACGTTTTTAGTACCAAAGTTATGTCTCACTGTATAAGAACCTGTTACTGAGAATGTTTCAGATACTAAACTAGCTGTTACTATACCAACATTTGTTAATCCTGATCCATCTCCTACAAAAGAACCTGTAACTGCTGCTCCTGATACGATTAACGAACCAGTAATAGTGGTTGTACCGTTTATTGTAGCTGCTCCTGTAAAAGGAAATACCGATGGTGTTGTTAAAGCAAAAGAAGATGTAGTAGAGTATGATGCTGATGTGTTACTAAGAGCATTGATCTGATTAGAGCTAGATAAGATTCCTTGAGGTATGTTATTTAGTCCTGTATAGTCAGTAGTAAGTGTACCGAACCTAGTAGCTATTGAAGCTGATAGTTGTGATACGGATCCTGATATATCTGAACCTATCTGAATAGATGAAGATATAGTACCTGCTGCTGTAACACCTGTAATACCAGACCCATCACCGGTAAAACTACCAGTGAAAGACCCAGTTAGGTTGGAATTGAATCCAATTGCGTCGTATATCTTCATGTACTATGCTTGTGATTCTGACCATGTTATACGAGATGAAACTTGGAATGGTGATACTGCCGATATACCTGTCGTATCAACTACGTTAATAGCTACTGTTAGTGTATCAGGTCCATTAGGGAACGTTCCATCTCCTCCAAGTATTGAATTACCTAAATCGATAATTGCACCTAATGACTGGTTGGATGTGTTGGATGCTCTTACACCGCCACTATCTACCGACCCACCTGATGCTCTATATTGGAATATCTGTGTTCCTCCTAAAGCTGAATCGCCTTGTTCGTGTTTCACTAATTCTGATAATGATGGTGATGTTACATTTTCATATGCTGCTGTTGATAAATCAGCATTAAGTAACAACTGTACCTCACAATCATGGGTGATAATCATACCAATCTCATTCAAGATTAACTGCATTCGGTTGATAATTTCTCTTTCACCAAGAGCTCCTGGTAATCCACTATCTACAGAAGGTGCCAATCTAATAGTAATCAATGGTATAGAATCTGTACCAAGATTAACTCCTGTACCTCCTGAAACTTCACCAATCGTTACTGCAGTAGAACTGTTAATTGAAAATCCTCCTGATGGTTGTTGGTAATATACCGAACTAGTACCGTATGAAATATATACGTAGAAAGTATTACCAGAATATTCAGTATATGTAATCTCCTGTCCTTGTAATTGAGTACCAGCTGCTGATAGTTTAGTTCCGGTTGAGAATTTAGAATCATCTGCTACTGGAAAGGATAATCTTACGTACCAGTTGTACACTCTAGCGTTTCTATCGTAAATCCTACGAATACTAGAGTTAGCATTAGTGGTGGCTGATAATGTTTGACCGTTCGTAAATGATAATGATTTAGATGATGCAGTAAATAAGTATGAATCATCCTTATCAAACCTACCATCCATTATTACCGATGTACCCCAGTGGAATAGAGACGGTACGTATGTTGGATTACCTGTGTTGAAAATTTCATATCGAGCAGGTAAGTTACCAGATCTCATATATGCCTCTGTTAATCGGTTATTATGCAAGAAGGAATGTACGTAAATCACTTTACCATTTCTATCTTTAAATCCAAATCTCACTTTACCAGCTCCGTACCATGAATAATCCATGTATGCCATTTGAATCTTGGTTACATCTAAATCGAATCCAGATTTACCTTGACCATCTGATGTATCTTCATTCCAATCAGTTTGTGGTATTCTAACGTCTACTGTTTTAGTTAGTATTACTCCATTGGCTGTTACTCCTTTATATTGAGGTTGTACTACTAACTGAGTGTTACTTCTGATGTTAACCACTTTGTATGATTGCCCTCTTATCACAATCATTTCATTTAAAGATAATTGACCGGTAAAGTTTGTACTAGTACCAGTTACTACGTTTGAATTATTAACAACAGCTGCATCACCTGAAATTTGTTGTGTTGAAGATCTTCTAACTGCATATACCGATTGTCCATCGTATTCGTAGAAGAAACCATTTTGAAAGTCAAACATTCCTGCTCTAATAACACTGTTTTGCCATGAATCAACATTAAATTGACCCAATCCTCCAGGTATGGAAGTTTGAGGTATACTACCACTTAGGTCATAAGTAAATGAAAACTCACTAGGTGTAGTTTCAATATTCTGTCTACTGTTGTAAGCTGGATCTGTAAAACCTTCTACATTTATAGTGTCGTTAACATTTAATCTGTGCGGGTATCTAGTTGTTCCTGTAGCTGTTGATCCACTAGAAAACATATTTTCAAATAAAATAGGTGGATTAAAGTTTATAGCTAGTGAAGTCTGAATACCTTTACCAGATTGATAACGGAAATACTTACGTGTCTGTCTAACAATTTGTGAAAATGGTGCTGTTCCTGCAGTAATTTCTACACCACCATCAAAGGGTCTGTGTAAGAATGTACCATCTGGTCTAGCATATAGTTGTGTTTGTATAAAGTATTTAGTATCTGCTTGATCAAAAGGTGATACTGATGATAGTGTTAAGTTATTATCGTCAGCAATAGCAGCGATTGAAAAATCAGATAACCTTGCTGGTGAAGATGATTTATCTTTTATTCTAAACGTATCACCAACTTTAAAGTACCTTTTAAATAAAGTATCATCAGAGCCAGAGACTACGTTCGAACCACTAGATATAGTAATACTACCTTCTCCAGGGAACTGACCATTCATTGCATTAATGGATAAAGTATGTGTACCTGAACCTGAATTTGTTAATTCTATTAATGTACCGTTTGATCCTGCTTCTGATGAAGAGGCAAATCCAAATAATGTTTCGTCTCTTACAACTGAATAGTAAGTTGAACCTGATACTAACGGTGGTATTGCTACATTACCACCTGGGTTGTAAACCATTGGTAAACCGGGTATCAATTTATGATTAACTACACCTACAAGGTCTGATGAAGATGTAACAAAGTTTGCATTAAATGATAATAAACGTTCATTTACTTTAAATGGTAGTTTTAAATCAAACGACTTATTTGTTGGTATATTTGATACAACGTAAGCTCCATCTGCTGCTCCGTTTCTACTTATGGTGAATTGAAATGAAGGTAAACCGTAACTAGTTATATCTACCGCTACATCTGATGTAGTAGATTTTAATCTAAATCTATCATTATTTATTACCTGTGTTTTGTAAACCGTACCACTGTTAAGAGCTGGTTGTGCAAAATTAGTTTTCCAAGCTGTTATCACAGAATCAATCATACTTAAGAAACTAGTACTGTTAAAACTAGTACCATTTGCATATTGGAATAAACAGTTAAATGTTACGTACTTCCCTTCTGAGTTGTTGGTATATGTATATCCGTATCCTGAACTACTGTTGTTAAAGTATCCTGTATGTGATGCAGTCCTATCAGATTGCCAATTTTCACTCCATAGTACAAATTCAAAAGAGGCGTGACCTTTTCTACCACCAGAATATTCTAATGCATACCAACCTGAAGTGTAGAAGTTATCTGAGTGACTTCTTCTGTACCATGTACCTTGGTTGTCATGTCCACTGTTGGAATAAGTACGAGTGTATACTCTAAAATCACTCCAAGGTAACACTTTAGATGCCATCCTTACGTGTGAGTAAGTAGGTGTGGTTTGGTTAGAGTTATACTTAGTACCAAAAGCACTAAACCCTTTATTAGCGTTACTTGTACCAACACCTAAATCTTTTACCGTATCACCCCAGGTGTAAGTTGCTGCTGCATTAGTAGTATTACTTGCACCATTTGGTGTGTTTATGTATACACCGTCATAGTAGTAACTATACAGCCAAGAAGCATCCGTTCCTCCATTGGTAATCGGGTTACGTGCATCTGGTCCATCCATAGTAAGGTCAACATGACCTGCTAAATTACTTTCTAACCAAGTTTTAACTGCATCATTAAGTACTGTATATGCAATTTCTACATTACCGGTTATTACGTCAGAATTAATACTTAATCTTCCTGTATCTGATGTTGGAACTGTACCACCTGCTAATACTGTAAACTCAACAGATTCATCATCTGTTAATCCATGATCAGCAGAATAAAATGAATTGGCTGAAGGTTTTTGTATCTCTGCTGTAATAGTATACTCCCCTTGTGCATTTTGTAATCTATAGTTATCTCCTGTTGTTGAATCAACTAATCTAAATCTATCTGTAGAAGGTACTTCGACTGTAAAGTCACCATCAGCTAAAGATGCTGAACCTACTCCTGTGTAGGATATCCAACTTGTACCGTGTGTACTTGTATATATACTGGAACCTGTAGTTTCAAGAGTTACATTGGATCCGTCAATCAACCCGTGTGAAGGTACATAAAATGTATCTGCTTCATTATCGGTTTCTAGTAAAATGTAGAATAGGTTTTTAGCGTATGCTGAATAATCATAGTTACTCCATCTATAACTCCACGTATAGTAAATTGTCATATCTGCTGTACTACCATGAGTGTATTGACTTGGATTAGACCTAGTTGCATTATTATACATACTAAAGTCTTCCATAAAGTTAGCTACATTAGCATGAGTACCTTCTGGCATTTGACAAGTAGAACTTCTTCCTGCAGAATAAAATGGATTTTGTTTTACAATAGTAGTCCAGTTAGAACCTACTGGTGAAAACCAAGCTAATTTTTCTGGAACTGTATTTGATATTCCCCAATAGTTACCGTTATAGAAACCTGACGAGCTATGTCGATCCCATCCTGAACCTATACCCTGTTGGTTGTATCTGGTGTGGTAATAGTTGTTTGGGTTGTTATATGGTTTTCTTAATCTTACTGTTTCGTAACATAAGTGCACACTTCCCTTACCGTGTAGATAAGTACCTGCACTAGAAAACACTACCTTTGTTCCATCGTATGTGAGAGCTAATGTAATACCAGAAGGGTCTACAGACTGTACGTAGTAAACTTGGAATCTATCTAATCCGCCAATTTGAGAATCACCTTGTGGTGGAGTATAAAGTAAGGTGTCATTTACCTTTAAGCCACTATTAGTCCAAAGTATTTTGTCACTAGATACATCAACATTATTTGCATTGAATTTAAATGCATAAGTGGACTTCATTTGTTTAGTCTCTGCATTAGACATATCAGCTCGAAGAACTGCAGTAGTTGTGTTGTCTGGATCTATATAAGGATTACCATCTGGTGCAGTAGCTGAAGATGCTCCTAATTCAATTACTTTTGGTGAAACTGAATTTATTAAATAGAAGTTAGACTGTGAAACAAATCCATGTTCATCTGGTGTTGTTACCGTTATGGTAGAATTAGATGCTTCATCAGTTGTAATACCATCTTTACTTGTAAATGAAATTTGAGAACCTGCATAAAATTGACCTGGTGTTAGTACTGTGTATGTACCATCTAGTCTATTTGTGGAACCTTGAACGGCTCTAGCCTTGTAAGTAAATGTGTTATCATCTGTTACTGATTGAATAATGTACTTACCTTCAGCAGTCTGTGATGACAATCCTCTTACATCAATTGGTGTACCTTGAGCAAGTCTGTGTGGGTTAGTTGTAGAGACTGTAATAATGTCTGAATCAGTTTTTGACTGAATATTTACAACTCCACTCACTCCGTAGTCAGCATCTGATATATAGTAAGAAGGGACATTGTTGGACAATTCTACTGTCTCCCACTTGGTTGACTGTAACCCGTATTCAAAGTCAGTATCAATAAGGTTTTCAGGACTAGATACCCGTATCTTACTTACCGGGTCTACAAATGTATCATCAAAGGTAATTGTTTGACTATCTTTTTCAATAAAGATTTGCAGTCTAGAACCAGAATCTACGTTATTAGCGTTTAAACTTTTTTCTAGATGAAATACAGTGTGCTCTGTAGCGTTATCAAATGAGTGGGATGTTATACCAGACCCAGTTACAGCAAAGTTGTAAAGGATTCTATTCGTATCTACATCTGTAATCAACAGTAAACGGTCTGGCTGTATTCTGTCTTTTACAGATACTGTTCCTGCTGCTCGATTTATTTTATAATGTGTTACTAGTTTTTTTGCCATCTTTTTTTAGTTTATCCTAATGCTATTGCCAATGCTGTTGCTAACCCGTCAGTAACAAAAGTTTGTCCTGCACCTCCTTGTTCTAAAGCAGTACGTGCGTTAATTGTTTGTCCTTCAATTCTTGTAGTAACATCAATAGAACCAGTAACAAATACATTTTGTTTGGTTTCTACTTGACTGTGTATTACTAATTTGTTAGCCATGTTAATAAATATTAAATTAATTTACTTGTTGTCTTTATAGACCAATTATTTATAGAACCAGATGCTTGAAGATTTACATTGTTACCACTCAACGCTACTGATAATGTTACTTCTGAAGTATCTCCTATATCTGCTGTTGATGTATCAGCGTAATTTACTACTCCTCCATACCACACTGCCATCACTGTTCCTGCTCTTGCATGGGATTCACTGGTCATAACGTAATCATAAAATACACTCCTATGACTACCTGTTGCTCTACTAAGTACAACCTCTTCTCCATCTATATCTGTATTCTGTCCATATAATAAGGAAGAGGATAAAATTTTTAGTTCTGAGTTTATAGTAAGGTTACCATTTACTGATGTTCCTGCTAGTTGATTAGAACCAGATATCAACGTTGGCTTATTAGTAATGTCTTCGAATCCGGTATTACCATCGAACGAGCCTTCAAATGATCCAGAAAAAGATCCAGATATAACGGAGTTGCCGGTAATCTTTACACTACCGCCGCTGAATGGCTGAATCGAATTAACTTTTAATATACTCATTTTATATAAATATGTTTAGAATGATATAATATGTAAATCTGCCCCATCGTTTACCGATACTGTGCAATCGAATGAAACTGGGCTGATTAATAATGCATTGTAGTTGTCTTCTACAGTAATATTTGATGTAAGTGTTTTAGCATGTTTTAATATTCCTGCTGCTGAGGCATCACCTGCTCCTCCTCCAGATCCTGACACTACATGACCACCTTTAGCAACCACTACCCTACCTGATACTGCTTCAGGGAAAGTAACTCTTATTGTGTTGACTGTGTTAGTAAGTATTGAAGATGGAATTATTAATTCATCATTGGTTGTATATACCTGTACTAATACATTCTTAGTATTAAAATTATGTGTTGCTGTATGTGAAGTTGCATTTGAAAAATTATCTACAACTGTTGCAGTTTCTACCACACTACCTCCAGCTCCTGATACACCAGTTAAGTTACTTCCATCACCGTAGTAGGTGGTAGCTGATATAGATCCAGTTACTCCTAATGACCCTGTAATTTGTGCTGAACCTGTGAACGGGAAGCCATCTCCTGCAGCATTAAGTGCATAAGAGGCTGTTTGTGCAAATGATGCAGTAACTAACATCTCTAACGGTGCAGTAGAACCTGAGTGATGAAGTAAAAGTTTATTAGAGTGTTTTGATAGTACTAAGTCTGATGCTCCGTTACCAACTCTTATTGAGTTAGCTATAAAGTCTCTTCTAGTACCGTTATGGCCAATAAGTTCAACATGTCCACTACCTGTAATTTTTAACCTAGTGTTGTCTAAATAGATTGACGATCCACTTAAGTAAAGGTCTCTAAATCTTTTTGTTGGACTACCTAAATCGTATATTTGGTTATTAGATGGTATGAACGACCCGCTAACTGTGTATATGTTATTTGAGGCAGATAGTATATTTTGTGGTACGTTTGTTAACTCGCTATAAGTAATTGAACCAGATACGATGTGACCACCTTTTGCTGCTACTACTGTACCAGATTTATTAGTACTAAACCCTACTACTGCTGTATTTACATCAGGTAGTGAAATTGAGTTAGGAATGATTTGAAAATTATTTTCATCATAAACCTGTACTATTACGTTTCTAGTATTAAAATTATGTGATGCACTAACAAACGTAACGCTTGTAAAATCTTGAGTTACTGTAGCTATTTCTGATACTTGCTGTGAACCAGATACGATGTGACCACCTTTTGCTATTACTACTTTACCGGTGCTGGATGTGGCAAAGGTTAAGGCTATATTATTGTTATCAGTTAACCTTACTCTTTGGGGTAGAAATAAATCATTATTTTCATCATAAACATTTATTATAACGTTTTGAGTGTTAAACCCGTGACTAACGTTATGAAGTTCTACATTACTAAAGTTATCAGTAACTGTAGCTGATTGATTTACTGTTATGCCTGTTAACCTAGAACCATCACCAGAAAATGATCCAGTAATAGAAGATGCTGAAATGTGCGTACTTACTAATAATGAACCGGTAATGACTGCATCACCAGTGAATGGAAATCCTGCTCCTTCTCCTCCTCCTGCGTTAAGGGCATAAGAAGCGGTTATTGCATATGATGCAGAAGGTACTTGTGCTATTGATATACTATCTCCCGCAGCGACAAGATGTTTCCAGGTAGACCCGGTATAGAATAATACTTTATCTCTATCCGAGTTATATATTATGTCTCCGTCTTGGGATGTAAGGGATGATGTTTGTGCGTTTGTAAATGCTTCTAATCTTAGTGAAGCTCCTTTTATTTTAACTGCTTCGGAACCACTTAAAATTAAACTATTGGCAGAAGTAAGAGTAGGTGTGCCGACTCCGTTAGTTGAACGGAATGCTGATGCAGTTACAGCATTGTTTACGTTAAGTGAATTTAGCGTAGCATCAGAGCCACTAACTATAAGTTTTTTCCAGTTCGGCATGTTACTTTATTACGGTTGGTTACAGGTTTGCCTGTCCACTTCCCTTACGGGCCAATAATATACTAATAAATAGTAGTTTTAACCTAAGCCTGTTTGTTAGATTTCAAACTTTCTAACTTAGCTGAAAGCTTTACCCAAACTTGATAGAAATGCTCAAATTCAGAGCCTTGGAATTGGGCTGTTTTAAGTTTAGTTAAAACAAATTCAATATTTCGGACAGTTAAGTCGCTTTTCTTTACTAAGTTGTCTGTAATTTTAGATCTAGCATCTTCTCCCGTTATCACGGATCCTTTTGCTTTTACTGGCATAACTATTTTTATCTATTAAACGTATATCCAAATATTATCTGAACTATCTACCTTTATGTTACCACGTTTTTGAAAGTAAGCTGCTGCTACATTGTGATCTGAGTCATTTTGATCCAATACTGCTGCTGAATATGCTTGTGTTTCAACAGATCCTGTAGCTGCTGATAATGTCTCTACAAATCCCCAACGTGCTTTACCGCCATCGTATACTAAAGCAGCTCCTTGTCCACTACCCTCGTCAACTACAATACCTGCATCATCTGGATTAGATGAACCTGAGTTAAGTAAAATAAATTTATCTTTAATCTCAGTATTAGTGGTGTTAAGATAAGATAAAGTACCGTTAACTGTTAAACTTCCATCAACATTTACGTCATTAGTTACGTTTAACCCACCAAATGTTGGTGTATCGCCAGTACCAAGACTATTAATATTTATAGCACTTTGTGCAGCTCCATTAGTCGACAATTGTACCTGACCCTGCGTTGCAGGAGCAGTGATTGCAGATGCTGATAAGATGCCACTACCTAAATTGTATGTTATACTATCAGTACCTACTGTTGCTGATATGTTTTTGCCACCTGTAAATTCTAAAGTATCACTTAATAGGTTTACTGAAGTGTTTGTGCCTGTGTCTGCACCTACTATAAGGTTGGATGCAAGGCCTGTTAACCCTGAACCGTCTCCAATGAAGGAACCTGAAAAAGACCCACTAAAATTACCTGTTGCCCCGTGTGTTGCAACTATACTACCAATACCCGCTATTGGAGTTGTTGTTAAGTTGCCTGCGTTACCAGTTACTACACCGGACGAGAGTGAATCTACTTCTAAGTTAGCTAATTGCCCTGTAGACCCTGATACTATTATTTTTTTCCAGATTGCCATGTTGTGATACTGTTATATGTATAAATATGTTTGATTAGTCATTTACTCCCAGATAAAGATTGAAATCATTACCGTAATATAACCCACCTTCTACAGCGGTTGGAGTTGCACTTTGTGAAAAGAGTTGAAGAACACCTTCATTGTTGACTTTTATTTTTTCCTCACCATCAATACTAATGTTGAAGTATTTAGAAACACCAGTTAAGTCTATTCCTAAAGAACCGGTTAATGTTAAATCAGAATGATTAAGAGATAATGAACCTGTAATGTTTACAGACCCAGTTATGCTGTGAAAATTAAGTATATCACTACCTAACACTGAAGAACCAGAAAAACTATTGCCAGTAGCTATTTCGTTCCACCCTAATGTGTTTGTTACATTAGAAGTATCAATTAATACGTAATACCTATTGGTATCTTGTTCGTATACCGTTAAACCCTCATATATGTTAGCAGAAGATAGAGCATAACGTGCAGTAGCATTAGCTACACTAAACCTAGCATCGGAAGGTTCGTTGTTTGTTATGTTAAAACCGCCTGGGAGAATTATAGCCATGTTCTAAGTTAAGTTATAAGTTATACTACTACCAGCTCCACCGGCCTGTAGTGTTGTTGTTCTGTAAATTTTATAATCTCCAACAGTAGTAAGGGTAAATTGACCTAATACTCCAAAACCACTAGTGGATATATTTGATAAGTTACTTCTTGAACTGTCATAAACAATATAATTGTACTTATCCCCTGAAAAAGAGATGGTAACTGCATCTCCACTTGGGTTTGTGTTACCTTTGTCAATGGTACCCACTGTACCTCCTATGGTATTGTCCCATAATGATAGATCTGCTAGTTGTATTGCTGTAAATTCAGTTGAGGCACTTGCACCAAACCTAACACTTCTTATTTTAGTGTAGTTATTTGTTGTGGTTCTAGTTGTACTTGTGTCGGGTGAATTTTCTCCACTAGGAGAATCATAATGAGCTGTTGCAGTGATACTTATAGTTGTTGCTCCTGTTGCTGAACCTGTAATTGCATAAGGTGATTTAAAACTACTCTCAGTTCTATCTAGTTCCCATTGGTTTGAAGTTGCTGACGAAGAAGATGTGAAGGTTATACTACCTGTAGCTCCTTGTTCTATTTGGTTTGAACTATGTCCTAACTGTACATTTGGTGTTGTACTTAGAGAAGGGTTAGAAGGGTTGCTTTTAGATAGGGTTTTAGTTAGATTTTCCGTTTCTTTATATAATGTACCGTCTAAAGGTGAACTTGCTGTGTAAGCAAGCTTATATGAATGGTTACCTAGTGAGGAAGTACTAAAAGAAATTGATGTTCCTGAGTTAGTTTGTGTTAAAAGTGTGTTTCCTTCAAATAAAGAAGCATTTATTATAGTATACCCACCGTTATTCCAGTTGGCATTAATATCATATGAATCTACTGTTTGATTAAACCTGTCTGTACTGAACCCTGATGTGGTTAAACCTACTGATGATGGTGAAGTTGGTGTTCCAAACGTTAAAGTTAGTTTACCTGTTGCATCATTAAAGGTTGAAGCTACGTTAGTGTCGTAATCATTAACTTGAAGTTGTTTTAAACTAAAGTTACTTGATGTTACATAGGTAACTGCTCCAGCTCCTGAAATAGCTGTTGCTAGTTGAGCTGATGATGACACTATACCTGATGGTATTTCTAATATTTCGCTATATCTTGATGCAGTTATGAACCCTAATTGGGTTATCTGAGCTGATCTTGATACTATTCCTTGTATACTGGAAGATAAAAAGCCTAAAGCATCTATTTGTGCAGAACTACTTACTAATTCTTTACCTTCTACTGTTGCTAACCTAGAATCTATTAAAGATAAACTTTGTGTAGTTAAGGAAGCAGTAGTTTGTAGGTTAGATAATGCTGTATTTGTTGAACCTGTAAAGGTATTTAATGAAGCCGATACGGTTTCTAGGTTAGACAGCTGTGTTTTAGCTGAGGCAGTAAATTCATTTGTAGAAGCAGAGAAGATAGTTAACCCTCCAATGGTTAATGCAGGTGCAATTTGTGCTTGCTCTACTGTGGTTATCCTTTCACCTATGTCGGTACCTTGTAATTTTAATTTATTCTTTACATGTATCGATCCAGTAACCTGTATTTCATTACCATTAGGTACTAAAGAAGAAACTGCTAAGCCGTCTTCTCTAAAAATGAGTGATCCCGATAATATACTGTCAGCTCTAGCCATCTATTACAAGTCGTTTATGTTTTTTACTGTTTCTGTTGTAACTTTTACTGCAGCTTTACTAAAATACTTCTTAGAATTAACTGCTAATGCATTAATTGCATCGGTAACAATGTGTCCAAGTAAGTTAATAGTGAAATTAGACTTTACTATTCTATCATTACCTTGAACTATCTCTTGCGATGTTGTGAAAGTGTCAATCATAGCTCTAAAATGAAACGATGATGGGTCACCCCAATATGAATCAGAGGCAAAGTTAATAGATTCAATCAATTTATTGTTCTGTTCAACGTAATCAGTGAATATTACACATGAATATGTTATGTTTACATAGTCTGGTATTGCTACTGCATGATATTCGGTTGTGCCGACTCTATTATTAACTGCTGAGAATCGATCATATACGTTTTTCTTGGAGTAGTTCTGTTTAAACACACCATAGTTATGAGGATTGTTAGCATCCATCTTATTACCAATGGTTCTATTCTTTTCTACTGTTTCTCTCCTAAAGACTATAAGGGGAGCTTGCATTTTACCGTTCTTATCTCTAAAGTAACCATCTTTTTGCATTGACTTCCACCTTTCTGGTGAGCCATACACTACTGGTACGTTAATTTGTTTACCGTTTTGAACGACATTTGGTTTAATTACCTCATTAAAGTAGTAAAATATAGCAGTATCTATGTCTTTGATACCTACTCTGAAGTCATCCTGTGTATCGTTTAACTTCGAAACATCTAATCCTCTGTTTTCTGCCATTTTATCTTGCTTCTGTTAGTCCAACTCTGTCTGCTCTTGTTAGGTGACAGTCAATAATGATGGATAATGATGAACCAAACCCATTTCCATATGAGGAAAGGTTATAACTCTTGTCTCTCCCTATGAATAACTGGTTCTCCCGAACGGTATCAACTTCATAGTAGTCTTTATGCCATTGAACAATATCACCTACCTCAGGAACGACGCTCAAGGTCTCTAGATCCGGTCTTAAAAACGCAAATGATGCTTGTCTACCTAAATCAGGTCCGAAATCATCGATATCTATTACTTGATCACCTCTTGTTATAAGGCAGTTAAGTTTAACTGATTCAAAATATGATTTTTGTAGTGATTCACCGTATAAGTTGGTGTCTAAGTCTTCTAAACTAAGTTTATGGTATAGTACCTCTTGTTCTACTATATCTTTTAGTAGTTCACGGTTTATACTTACCAGTAAATCAAAATCTCTGTTACTTCCGAATAGCATTACTTTTCTTCAATTGATTTTTCAGCAACTGTAACAACTCTTACCACACTATACTTAGAAGTGGCCATGTTACTGAATGAATTATAGGCTTCTGGACCGCCTTTCTGGGTTATTAACTTTATTTTAAAGATTTCAACACCTGGTCTTTCTTCTCTTACTAATGTAACGGTGGTAACACCTGGTAAAGCTCTTAATAGTTCACCAATCTTAGCAGTACCCATGTCATCGTTAAAGACAACCTTAACCATTGCAACAAAAGTACGAAATTCTATATTTTCTATTATCTTACTTAACTTCATTACCCAATATAAATTGTATAAGGAACATCTGTTAGTGTTTTCCTTAGATTTTCTGATTCATTAGCTTTTCTTTCAAGTTGAGACTGTCTAGATGTTTGTTCTAACATCTCTTTTAACTCAGTCATTAACTTTTCTCTTTCTGTTCTTGAGTCATTTAATAGATCTGCTTGATTTAATGTAGCTTCACTACCGGGTACTGGTACTGTTTGGTATTTACCCCTAACATAACCTAATAACTCTTTAGCTAAAGCCAAAGTATACCTAAATATCCACTGTCTACCTACACTATTAATTTGAGAGTATATGGGATTGTTATAAGGTACCTCTGCTACGTTAGTTACCATACCTTTACTTTGGTTGGTAAATGCGTTATTCTTGTCATCCTTCTTAAAGTACTCAAATAGTAACCTATACCTAGCTCTAGGTTTAGGGAATATCCTTAATTTATTGTTTACTAGCTCAAAAGAGTAGCTAGATTTACGTACTTGATCGTTTAGTTCTATTGCTTGCACTTTTGCAAGGTCATATGATATAGGCATCATAAGGAAATTAACTCCTGGACTGAATGAACCAAAGTCGAATGCATCCATTAGTGATTGAGTACCTGTTCCAGTGCCTGCATAAGGGTCAAAGTACCTTAATATAGCAGGAGGTGCTTCATAAAATATTCTTCTTATCTCAATACCTCCTTCAATACCTTGGTCTGTAGCCCAAGCATCCATATCATAGTCTTGTTTAGATGCTGTTACTGCTAATGAGCCTGTATGTCTGGTAACTAAACCATTTACACCAGCTTCAGTTGCATAATTTTTACTTATATTTACTACTCTATTGAGAGTAGGTTCAATTAACCTGTTGTTAAGGTTACTTCCAGTTTGTGCTCCTTCTAAATTTAGGTAATTTTCTCTAATCTTATATTGAAATACTTCATTACCGTACGTTGTAACAGCTTCTTCAAAGCAAGTGAAAAAGTTCTGGTCTTGTAATTCTACATCCATTAACGGATATCCTAGACGGGTGCCACAAAATTTAGCTACTTTTACTGCGTCAGTTTGAAAGTCTGTATCAGTGTCGTAGAAGCCAAAAGGAGTGGAACTAGTTGTAAAAGTTGCACTACCGTCCCATATTACTACATTTGCCATGCTAAAGTTTTAATATAAATAGATAAAAAAAGAGGTCCGTTAGGACCTCTCTTTAAATATATTCTAAGTTAATGCTTATATCTGATTTACATCCGAAATAAATATTTTTCCGTAGAATTCTGGTCTGATCATCTTCTTAGCGTAACGAGTCATTAAACCTTTACGTGGTGTAAACGTTTCTGGATCGTATACTAGAGGAGTCATCAATAATGGTACGTAAGGTGCATATACAGCTCCTGTTTCTAGGAATTGTGATCCTCTAAATCCTAATAACATGATATTCTCAGTCATATAAGGATTTTTGTACACTTTAAAGCGGTTAGCTAAGCTACCTACTCTTTGTACGCCCATGTTAAACTCCATTTGATCACCATCAGTTGCAGCAGCATATCCAGGAATTGATTCCAAGATTGTTGCAACAGTAGGAGATGTTACGATGAAGTTAGCACCACCTCTTAATGTCTTCTGGTGGATTTTGTTAGATACTTTCTGTACCTTAGTACCTAAAGTTTGGAACCACTGTCCTTGAGTGTTGTAGAAATCAGAAGTTGAAGTAGTCCAAGCTGAACCATCCCATATCTTATTGTTTTCTGCAGACCATCTTTCAGTAGTTGTTGCATTTTGGATCAACATATCTAAAATCTCAAGATCGATTTCCATTGAAATGTATTCACTAAGTAGTGAAGTCAATTCAGCTTCTGCATCGATTGAGTGATATGCGTTAAGATCTTGTGCAAATTCTGGAGTCCATTGTGCCTTTAACTTTCTAGTCTTAGCAACAATTGCCTCAGAAGCAAGTTTTACGTCGATTTCTGGAATAGAGATTGAAGTATCAACTGCGGCAGAGCCATCAGCTTCAAAGTCACCTCTGTTGTTATCTACTGGCTGAGTTAAATACCCAACGCTTAGTGCTGTATCAGCATTAATGTCATTCGCTTCTGTTACGATGAATGAAATTGTAGTTCCTGAAATTTTAGTGTACTGTGAGTGAACAGTAGCAATATCCCCTGAAGTAAGTGAGAATGCTCTTACTGCTTCAGTGTCTGGGTTAGTTAGGTCAGAAGATAAAATGTTTACTTTAACAATTTTAGCTCCGTTTCCAGCTGCTGCTACAGACTGTGAAAAGTCTACGTCATAATCAAAGTCAGCTAGGTTAGTAGTAAGATCTACTGATGATGTAGTAAATTTACCAGTTGCTAGTGTGCCAGCAAGATCTCCTGCTCCTAATCCAGCAAATGTTGCAGGATTGATTGAATATCCAAATCTACCTGCTCCGTAAAGACCGTCAGCAACTTCTTCATCAACTCCCATCTTTGCAGATGCAGATGATACGTTACCGTAAAGGTTTTCACCGTCGCCGAAGCCATTTGCTCCAGTTCCGTATTTAAAGTCTAGATAAAATACTAGACCTGAAGGTAGGTTCATTGGTTGTACAGATACAAAGTCCTGTGCAACGATTTGAGCAAATACTTTACGCACTAAAGGTAAAGCTACTCCTGCCCATTGTTCACCAGCACCAGCAGAGAATGATCCCCCACCAATGTTAGTTGAGTTAGCTTCGCTTACGATTTGTTTAGCTTGGTTCTCAAGGATCATTGCCATGTTATTGGCATATTTTTTATCCTCAATACCTTCTAATAAACCAGAAGCTTGCCACTTTTCAGCCAAACGACTAGCATCAGCTTGCATGCTTTTGTAGTTGTTTGAACTTTCTAAAAGAGTGTTAATTTCCATGTTTTAAAAAATTGATTGTTGTTATTTAATAATTCCAGCTAGTTGTTGCATTCTACGAACAGCATCAGATACTTCGTTAATTACTTCTGGTTTTTTAGCTGTGATACCAGTAGCTTTAGATGCCATTCCTCTTACTTTAGATTCAGTCACAGGAGCTTTCTTTGTAGTAACTACATTTTCAGAAACTGTTTCGAATACTAATTTTACTTCTTTTACTGTTTCTGCTTTATCAAAAGCAGCGATAACATTTACTTTTTGAGACTCACTTAAATTGTTTGCCTTAAAAATTTTGTTAACATATAAAAGTTTAGAGTTTAGAAGATTAGTTTCATGAAGATCTTTCTTAAGTTGCTCGATTGTTTCGAGAGCTTCTGCAAGTTCTTCTTCGTTGACTACTCTATTAATGTTAGTACCTTGAGCTTGTGAATCGGTAGTATTTTGTACTTCCGTAGACTTAGCAGTAGAAACTTCTTTTACTGGTTCTTCAGTTTCAGTTACTGTTTCAAGTTCTCTTAATAGTTCGTCTAGATCGATTTCCTCTTCGTCTTCAGCAGGAACTTCCATATCGTCTGCAGGCATTTCTAGTTCAGGTTCATCACCCATACCTTCAATGTCTCCACCATCCATGTCGTCCGCTCCTAATTCCTCTTCACCGCCGCCAATCTCTTGAGCTACTATATCTCTGATGAGGTCTTTAAATTGATCAACTGTTAAGTCTCCTAATTCTTCACTACCATCTACATCTTCGACTTCGTCTTCTACTTCGAGTTCGTCTTCGGTTGGTTCTTCGATTCCTTCTTCTCCAGCTTCGTCCTCAGATTCTTCTGAGTCATCCTCTGCTTCTGCCATTCCTACTGTACCTTCGTCTGTGTCGTCTTTAGCGTATGCTTCGTCTTTTTTGTCTTTGTGATGAGCTTCTTCTACTTCATCTTCGATTTCGTTTACTACTTCTTCATCGACGTCTTTTTCTTCCATCTCTTGAAGTTTAGCAGCTAACATATCTTTTAAATGAGGTGTTAAAGTCTCTTCCAAAGCTTCCTTAGCGTTAGCAATAGCGGCTTCACGTACAGACTTAGCCTCAGCAATAGCTTGCTTAAATAAATCTTTGTTTGCCATTATAAATTAATTGGGGTTTCTACGGTTATTGTAAACCGTAATAGAAAGTTAATAGTTTTTTGATGATGTTACTTGAACACCATATTCGTATATAAATATATACTGTTGCTGGAAACTATAGAAGTTTCTTTAAATCTAATTGACTGTGTAGTATCTCGGTATTTGCCTCTACAGTACCGTTATTAAGGAACCATTTACGAGCATTCCTAGAAACAAAATCAAGGTAGTCATTATCGTCTTTTACTTCTTGATACCTTTCGTAAATTTTATCAGCTTTATACCTGTAATAGTCTAATCCCCATTTGTACTTAATATCTGTTAGGTCAACACCAATATAATGGTAGTCTGGTTTAAGGGGGTTTAAGAACTTACAATTAAGTATAGGTCTAAGTACTGGGGTATGAAGAGCAAAACTCTCGATATCTCTGTATGTAATTTCTGCAGTACCATTTAAACAAAGAGATATTCTTTGTGAAGCAACTTCATCTAAAAACTCTTCATTACCTATTCCACTTACACCGTCATTTGTGGTAATAATATCAAACCTACTGTCGTTTTCTAGGTACTGTCTAAATAGGTATGTTTTACCTCTAAATTGTAAGTGTTGGATTGTTTTAGGTTTACTTTCAGCATTAACTAACCTATCTGTCTGCCCTGTAGAATGGTAAATATATGAAGCAGGTTTGTATTTTATGTAACTATCCTCATAGGTCATATTATTAAGGTGTGTACCAGGTGTGGTAATTGTATCAACTAAGTTGTGTAAGTCCCATCCATTATTTTCATGTAATGATGTAATGGTGTCAAAATAGTTTATTAGTGTGTACTTACCATTATCTATGTTCTCAACAATACATTGGTAAAATCCAAACTTGCGATTAGGGAAATGATTATGGGTGATTCCATTTTCATAACTATGTATGTTACTACATTTTTTAGTTATGTTATAGTCCTTGTAAGTTTGTTGTAATTTGGTAAATAACTGGTTAAATACTAATGTTACTGCATCAGTGGTTAACCAATCTTTGGGTGTTTCAGCAAAGTATAACCGTATATTCATAACAGAAAAACCCAGCTTATAGGCCGGGCTTTAAATGAGGTGTAAAATGTTAAATTCTTACGAATCTAATATGCCCTTGATTTCGTTTTTAAAAGTCTGTTCTTTTGTAAGCTTTGTTTCTTTAACTTCTTCTTCTTGCTCACCTTCAGTTACTTTTTCATTTTTCTTTCCTTTACCGTGAACGTGCTCTTCTATACTTTTAACGTCTAATTCGTTAATAGGAATATTTTTTACAGTTCCACCGTTTTTAAAGAAAACGTCATAGTGAGTTACTTCGTGCTTTCCTTCAGCATTCTCTACTAATGTATGTTGTCCTTCTATACAAACACCGTAACCGTATGTTTCATGTACTACATGAGCTGCACAGTCATGTTCGAATCCTGGTGCTGCTTCGTCTACTTTTTCGTCTGTATTATCAGTGCCTTTTTTTCCTTCGGCTATGAAGGTTCTTAAATCAAAATTTGTATACTTACTCATTTTTTTATCTGTTAGATTAATCCATATATAAATATGGTGTATTATTAGTTACTGTTTATGCTCTTAATATGTCGTTAATTATAGAATCCAAACCATCATACTTTGAAACCTTTACCTTACCTTCTTGTAAAGCTACTTGGTTCATAAATGCTCCATGTGTGGATGGGTTAGATACAAAATCCCAACAAACTAATTCAAAATCTGGTTGCACTTCTAAAGTACCTTCATTTGTTTGGTTTACTGAACCTGTACCTCTTGATGAAATACCAATTGTATGTCCTGCTTTTATAATCTCTTTAACGATGTTACCTGATGGTGTGTTAAGCAATTCTACCTTACCCATAAGGTCGTCTCCATCCCACCATAACTCTTTTACTATATGTGAGGCGTTCTTTAGAGAGACAACGGGAGATTCAGGGTGATCAAGTTCTCCGAACGCATTACCTACCTTGACAAACTCATCAGTGTATTTTTTTGCCTCTCTCTCTAAAATAGCTTTATTATACACTCTTTCGTTTTGGTTTTTAGCATTAGCTCTTTGCATAATACCTTCAACCTCATATATACCAGGTTTAGTTTTTGACTCCCTGATAATGGGTCTAAATGGTGTAACGTTAACTAATAATTGAGGCATATTTTAAAAATTAGGAGTAAATAATGTTTCTTTTACTGGTACGTCTTCTGTTGATCTTTCACCTAAGTTGTTAGCATCAACATCTGCTTGAGTGATTGTTCTAACTTTTGGTAAAGATATTTTAGTTAAAAACCCTTTTTTGCTGACAGGTCTAAGATCTTGTTTAAATGCTACCTCTAATGAGGGTGCAATATATGCTCCTATATTTAAACCTTCGTCATTTTTAAATTGACTAGTTCTTTCAAATATTTTAGCTATTTTATCTCCAACTTTATCAAAGAATGTTTCAACTTCAGTTACTACATTTTCTAAATCATGTACTACTGATTTTACTCCTTCAAAGGTTTCGTACCCTTCACCCCAATCGCTTAATCTTGCAGTTGCTGCTTCGTTAATAACGTCTTCGTTTAAGGTAGTTTTTATTATAGACTTAATAGCCTCTTTAAGTTGTTTCTCTTTATCTTTTTTTTCTTTATCCTTCTTATCGTAAGCTGATTTTTCACCTGCTTGTGATGCTTGTTGATGAGCTTGTTGCATTCTTTTCATTGCATAGCCTTCATCTTTACCCATTGCTTTTTTAATAGCTTTATCTTTAGAAGCCATATAATCATCTCCATCGATGTCTCCATCTCCGTCATGATCTTTGCCTTGCTTTTCATGAACTTGGTCATGTGTGTCGTGTCCACCTTCTTTATAGGCAGCCATAAATGACCTAACAAAGTTATCTTGATCTTGACCTGCATCATGATGAGTCATGGCTAACTCTCTAGCCATTTCTTCTGCATCTTCTGGAGTATATTTAGTTAAAATATTTTCATTATCGATAAAAGATATATATCCGTCTTTAGAGGACATATCAATACCTTCTTCAGCTTCACTCATATCAGAAGGACCTTCGTAGTTTACAGAGATATACTCTCCAAACTCGTCTTCAATATCAGCTCCATTTAATAGATCTTGGCCGTGAGTTAAAATAAAGTCTTTAAGTACACCTCCTGTAATATCTGGGTATTTAGTTCTTAGTGCTCCAACTACTTTACCTAAAAGTTGCTTTTTAGCATCTTCAGTCATACTTTCATCTTGGTGTGGAAAATCATGATCATAGGAATCTAAATCATTTTTAGCATCTTCTTCTTCATCTTCTTTCATAGGAGAACCAGCATGCTTATTTGCTAACTCTTCTGGTGATAACTTTTCATCATCTCCATCTTGATTACCTTCAATTTCTTCTTTTAACGTTGCCTTTTTAAGACCGTTAAATACATCTATTGCTCCTTCACCTCTTTTTACTTCTACTGCTTTATCATGTTTATCCACTTTATTAGATTCTCCTGACATTAAGTCTAAGTAGTGAGTTGCATTTGCATTTATATTAGTTAACGCTTTTTGATATGCTTTGTTGTAATCTTCTTTAGTAATTCTATTTAAGCCTAAAGTGACATCATGTCCGACTGATTGAAGTTCTATCCTTACTCCTCTATCTAATGCATCCAAAGATACAGATGAAGGTGTAGATTTAGGTTCTGTCTTTTTAATAGTCTTTTTCTTAGCTGCTTCGTACAGAAGATTTCTAGTCTTAAGAATTTGTATTGTAGAATTAAAATCATCGAAGTTAGAAACATACATAGGATATGCTAGTTTCATTTGACGAACAAATTCTTTCTTTGCCATAGCTCCTTCCTGTACGGCATTATATTTTTCGGTTACTGTGATTTGTCTCATTATACTTCTTTGTATCCTTGTTTTGTTAAAGTTTCTTTTGCCCTCTTAGATGGTGTCCTACTAAATGCATTAGGTGAACCGTAAACAGGTCCATTACCAGGTGTCATTGTTGCCCCGCCTACATTAGTTACATTAGCCTCATCTAATTCAGTCATTACTTCTTTTACTAATTGAACTATACCTGACCTTGTCATATTGCTTCAAGTTCATTTACCAAGTCATAATACTGCATTAAGTTAATTAAATGAGTATCTACTATCTTACTCTTTTTATTGATTGGAGTAATTGCTTTTGAAACTTCATCTAATTTAATCTTCATAACATCATCTTTTACTTTAGATGACAGTTTAGTTACTTTTTCACTTATCTTTACTAACTCTTCATTAACAAGTTTCCTTAAACGTGATTGTGAACTAACTGATGTAATAAACTCTTTAAGTATGTTTTTTTGTTCTGGTAGTAAACTTTTATATTTACTATTAAATTTTTCTAATAAGATTTTAAAGGTTAATAACTTTAAATCTTTATCGTATTTAGAATACTCTTCTATTAGTGTATCTTTTACCTCATTTTCATCTGGTACTACAGAAGTTAAGTGTTCTAATATTGTAGTTTTGTTGTCTATTAAAATTTGAGGATCAACTAATGTGTTATTTCCTTGTGCTTCTAATAAACAGTAAAGTGCTGCTAGAGCTTTATAATCTCTAACTTGCATACCGAAAAATTCTTCGACATTGTAATTACTTTTTATTTCAGCTATTAAGTTATACTTTGCTTGTTTTAAGGTCTTAGCATTTAACTTAAGTGAAATCTCAGTTATGGTCGATAAAATTGCCTCGGCTTTAGATTGTGATACGTTTTTATTTTTTACAATAAATTCATACAATCTGTACTCTTTCGATAAGGAGCTTTTATTACCAAAAAACTTTTTAAGTATACTCACAGCTGCAGAGTCTCTATTATTGAGTGTATCTGCTGCTATTTGCTTAACTAAAAGTTCAAATATTAGCCCTGTATTTTTAAATTTAGAGTGTCTTATTTTCATTCTACACGTTTACTATTATAAATATGTATTAGTTACCTAAATCCTTAATGTTCTCTTCATCAAGTAACTTACTACTATCTTCCTGTTTGTTTTCAAAAACTAAACTTTTGAACATTTCTTTATTTTGTAAGTAAACTATGTTAGTTTTAGTGTTTTCCATTACGTTCTCGTTGTCTGATGGATACCCACCTTTCATTCCATGTTTACCGAGAGGGTCTCTTCCTCCTAATGGTCTTTCTTGAGTACCGTATATAGAAGCCTTTTCTTTAGGTCTTCCGCCTTCAGGTCCAGGCTCTCCCCATTCGGGTTCAGTTTCTGAATAGCCTGCTGGTAGTGCTTCTGGTTCACCACCTTTTGGAGTTGAAGTTGCTCTACGACCGTACATTGAAGCTAAATCATGAGGTGTACCGTAACTTATACCTGATTTAGCAGGGTCATTACCTTCATTTTCTATTTGTGCTAATCTAAAGAATCGTTTTGAATCCTCTCTAACTAACTCTCTCATCTCCATGTACTTATCTTCTGACATATCGAAGATGTTTTCATAAATATAGTCTGATGAAAATAATTTAGTATCTTTCATTTGATTAGATAGGTCAATCTTCTCTTTAAGTAGAGCAACCTTTTCTTGTTCAAATATAATAGAAGGTGT
>TARA_R110002096_G_scaffold78670_1_pt1 | contig 24020 bp, 18 predicted proteins | sample TARA_R110002096 | Tara Oceans TARA_R110002096 (sample SAMEA4397295) | marine metagenome | biome: Polar Biome; feature: [DCM] deep chlorophyll maximum layer (ENVO:01000326); material: water (ENVO:00002006), including particulate matter (ENVO:01000060) such as... | depth 35 m
ATAGCGTCGTTAGTTGTGCGGAAATAGGAGTTATCAATCTTGCCAGCGGGAGTTTGTGTGTCGCTAGAAAAACGCCCACTTAAATCAGCTTGAACAGCAAATGTACCAACAGGAATGGTTGTACTTAGAGCACTAGATAATCCTGTATTCACAGATTGACCATTTAGAGAGAAGGTTCCATTAATTTTGCTAGGTAGAGTAGTTGTAATCTGATTTTTTACCACATTAATTACACCACCGATGGCATTTGCGCCAAAAGCGAGTGCTGCAGGACCACGAGCAATTTCAATCTCATTGGCTGAGGCAGGATCTATGGTTACTGCATGATCTGATGATTGTGCAGATATATCTCCGGAACTCATTCCATCTTGAAGAATCACCACTCTTTCATCACCCAGTCCTCTAATTACAGGCCTTCCTGGAGCGGCACCATTAGAGCGCTGATCAAAGCCCGGTAAGTTACTGAGTGTTTGGGAAAGAGTACTCCCGAGATTTCTTCGCAAATCTGCGCCGAATACTTTTTTTGATGCATGAGCTAGGTTAGCTCCAGATAAATCACTTTTCTCGCCAATTACTTCAATCGCTTCAGAGCTAAAAACAGAAGTTCGCAACTCGATTTTAAGCTCTATGTCGGCATTATCTATGAAGATTTTACGCGACTGTGTTGCATAACCAATTTGATGAATGGTAATTGTGTAGACACCTTGAGGTATATTTTTTAATTCAAAATACCCGTCAGCTGTTGAAACAGTAGTTCTGTTTAGCTCTTCAAGATGAACGTATGAAAAGGGGATGACATCTTTTGACTCGCCATCAAATACATTGCCCTTAATTGAATAAGCTAGATTCTGTCCAATGGCTGGCATTACGCCAACCATTAGGAACAGAATGGTGAGAAATAATTGATTTCGAACCATTGTTATTACCCGTTAAAAGTTAATTGTAACAGGTAGGGCTTTTGATACAAACTCTGCAGAACCTTGGTGTTTTAATGTAATTGTTAGTTTCGCAGAAGAGCCTTGGACACCTTGTAACCCAAAGTCCATATTCTGAACGGAGGCTTCAGGGCGTGTAATAGTAATATTTGTTCCATTTTCAGAGGCTGTAACATCGATGGTGTGCTCTGCTAAATCTGGAACAAACTCGTCTCCGTCTTCAGATACAAAAACAACGGTGTAACTAGATAATTCTCCAGAGATAGTGAAGTTGCCTGTAACACCTGATAAGGATTGTTCTACAACTAACTGACCAGGTACACCAAGTGAAGTAGCTGAATAAACTTTAAACCCAACGGCTTCTTCTTCTTCATGATCATGATCGTCTGTTGGTGAACTGCATGCTGCGAAGAAGGTGGTTATAACAATAGCGAGGGTATAAATAACCCTCAATGAGATATTTTTTTTCATGGCTTATGAAAATTATTTTAAAATTAAATAGAATAATTATTTGAATAACTGTGGGTAATTAAGCCAAGAATGGAGGAGAGCGTCCTAAATTAGGATGAATATAACCGTGATTAATTTTCTGTTCTGCTTGAGGTAAAACAGTATCTAGAACTATAAGGTCGATACCTTTACTAAGTGTAGCGGAAAAATCAGAACTAAGAACCAGAGAACAGAGGGGGCAAACATCTTCATCAGGGGTGAAATGCTTTTCACCTTGATGTTGCAAGCACTCTAGCGATTCACTATGATAGTGAATGGTAGACATAAACATTCCTAAAATAGATAGGAATGAAAGAAATGCTACGATATGTTTTTTAGTTGATAACACAGAGTGGTTCTGATTTTTTACTAAAATAGCACTTCAAAATTATTAAATGCACTAATCTAAATCATTATTGCAAAGTATTACATCAAACATATTAGTGATTATTAAATGGCTGAATTTATAGAGATTGTTAAAGAGTGGTTTTTGGGTTTAGGTGAGAACTATGGGGTAAACCCAATAATTTTTGGCGCTATTTACGTAGGTGCTATTCCATTTTTTAGTATCTCACTAGCTTGGTTGGTAAAAAATATTCGTTCGAAAAAACCTATAGTACTACCTGCATTAAGCACTACTTTTTTCTTCGTTTCAGCTTACTTGTACTTAATTGTAGCTGGGAAGAATGTGCCTTGGTGGGTGTATGTAGTGGTGTTTCTAATGGTTTTATTTGGAGCATACTCAACCTTAGCTAAAATTAGGAAGAAAGTTGAGAGTGAACCAAAAAGTATCAGCAAAGAATGAACACCTTGATTTTCATAAGTGTTCTAAGATGTTTAAATAAAAGAAAAGGGAAATAAGTGGCTAAGTACGATTTTGATAGTATAGTTATTGGAGGCGGTTCAGCTGGTTTAACCGCCGCTGGAATAGCGGCTAACTTTGGCGCTAAAACAATGATGGTGGAAGCTAATTTATTAGGTGGTGATTGTACTTGGACAGGTTGTGTGCCTAGCAAGTTGCTTCTTAAAGCTGGGAAAGTAGCGCATCAAATAAAAAAGGCGAGTCAGTTTGGTCTGCTCGACTCTGAGCCAAATATTGATTTCCAAAAGGTAATTGAGCATGTACATACAGTAAGAAATGAAGTGTACGAAGAAGCAGATCGACCAGAGATATTCGAGGAAATGGGAATAGAAGTCGTTTTTGGTAGAGCCTATTTCATAGATGCACATACTATTGAAATCCAATTAAAGGACGGGAAGTCTAGAAAAGTTAGTTCGAGATACTTTTTTATAGCTGCTGGAGCGAGTGCAATGGTGCCGCCAATTCCAGGAATAGATTCTGTAGACTATTTAACCAATCATAATTTGTTTGATATAACTCAGCTTCCTAAAGAGCTAATCATTATTGGTGGCGGTCCAATTGGAACGGAAATGAGCCAAGCATTTGCACACTTGGGGAGTTCCGTTACCGTTGTGGATATGGCACCTAGAATAATGATGAATGACGATCCCGAGCTTGTGGAAATTCTTTTTAACGAATTGAAAGAGCAAGGGGTGAAGTACGAGTTAGAAGCTTCAGTGAAAGAAATTCAAAATCAGGATTCCAAAATCAGAGTTGTTGTTGAACGAGATGGGGAGCTTCAAAATGTTGATGGTGATAGCTTACTAATGGCAACGGGGCGCAAACCCAACTTAGAAGGCTTAAATTTAGACGCTGCCGGCATTGAGTACTCCAAGAAGGGAATTACGGTAAACGATTCATGCAGAACGAATGTGAAGCATATTTACGCAATTGGAGATATTAGCGGTCGCTACCAGTTTACTCACATGTGTGAACACATGGCTAAAGTGGCTACATCTAGAGCATTGCTTAAAGTTCCTATGAAAATTGACAGCAAACACGTGCCATGGGTAACTTTTACTTCACCTGAGTTGGCTCACGTTGGCGCTACAGAAAAAGACCTTCGAGAAAATAATGTGCATTTTGAGGTTTATAAATTTCCGTACTCCAAAATTGACAGAGCTATTACAGAAGGCGAGACGACAGGACTAATAAAAGTTTATGCCAAAAAATTATCTGGGAAGATTCTGGGAGCATCGGTAGTCGGCTCACACGCTGGCGAAATGATATCTGAATATGCTCTAGCAATGAAAAATGGAGTATCCCTAAGAAAATTTGCGGATACTATTCATCCATATCCAACATGGAGTTTAGGTGCACGAAGAGCAGCCGACCAATGGTATATTAGAAATCAAAGTACTGGAACTGTAAAATGGATTAAACGAATTTTCGGTTATAGAGGCGATATTCCAGATTATAGCGATAAAGATCGCATTGTTTAGCTTCTACTTCTCTAGCATACTGTTTATGAGTTCTAAATCAGAACGCAAGGTGCCGTCAGATGAATGAAAACTGAGTCCTTCTAAGATATAATCTTTGGCTTTAGGATAATTCGCTTTTCGGATTTGTTGCATTGCTAGTTCATGAAAAACGATGGATGAAAAAGATTTTAAATAGATGTTTTCGGGATGAATAGATTTTGCTAATGCCAAGTCATTCGAAAATTCATCCGCATTGGCTTCAATTTTTTGTAGCGGAACTAGTCCTGCAATTATAATCTGAACACGGGCATCAGCCACAACGGGGTAATCGATTGGATACTGAACATGTAGGGAATCGATGATGTTGCGGGACTTCTTCAATTGCCCGAGGTGAGCTAGTTGAAGTGCATAATTACTTGTTAGGGAAATAGAGTAATTTCGTAATCGCGTATTTAACGGAGCAAACTCCATTGCTTGCTGCAAATACTCCAAAGCCACTCTCGTTTCACCTTTTAGAGCTGCATTTTCAGCTTTTGAAGTATAAAAATAGCTCTTCAACTCAGTAATTCTTTCTGAATTTGTTGCAGTAGGATAAATCTCACGGTCTGCAAAATGAATAAGCTTCTCGGCTTCGTCAAAATTATCTTCGTTCTTAAGAAGTTTATCAATAAGTGTAGCGAGGTGATAAACGAAGTTCTTCGAAAGAATGGAGTCTGTTTGAGTTGATTCTAAATATAGACGAACTAAGCGAACTTTATCATTTTCTAAAAGGCTGAAATCATTTTGTGAATTCCGAAAACTGGTTTCATAAGCTTTAGAAAATTGAGAATTTTGATAGAGTTTTAAGGCGGTTCCAAATTTTTGAAAAGACTCCTCATACCTCATTTGTTTCTGTAAAAGTAAACCATCGTTATAGTATTGGATAGCTAGTAATTCTTTTTTTGAGACGGGGAAAGTATCCTCCACATATTCTCGAAATAGTTCATCGGCACCTTTTTGCTCTAGCTCATCTCTAGAAATGAGTTTACTGTTTACCAATGTTTGAATTATAGACTCATTGTTTGCATTGAAATCGAAGCCCGATTTTGGGAGAGTTAATTCTACAATGGCTTCGTCTTTCCCGTCTATGACCGATGCATACACATGCATCGGCGATTCATAAATTTTATACGGGATATCAAACTCCTCAGCAATGCTTACAAAAAAGGAAGTAGCAGTTACACAATTATACTGATTATTGTTAACGAGGGAAGAAACAGTTGAGTGTAGATTATAGGTTTTAAATACTTCTCTGTGCAGGTATTCAAAAATAATTTTCGCATTCTTAATGTGGGAATTACGTTCCTTAATATTTTTACCAATCTGCTCTTTATGCTGAGAATAGAATGCTAGAAATTGAAGGGACTCGTTCTCATTTGTTGCCGAAGTTACGACAAGCTGAGGAAATGACTTTGGATAAGTTAATGTGAAAGAAACCCAGTCAAATGAACCTAAAGTATTTGATTTAGACTCAGCTTTTTGGGCTTGAACAGGATTTCCCGTTGTAAACATAAAAGCAGTAAGTAAAAGTACAGAGAAGTGTTTCATACTTATCTACCATGTTTAGGAAATTAACTATTTTGAATTTCTTGCAGTTTGGATAACGCTCGTTCTTTCAAATTTCCAAATTGATCTTCAGGAATCAGTCCAATAGTGTATTGATGGTATAGCCAAACGATATAGGTCGCAATCACATCTTCATAACAGTAATGCTCTATCAAGTCTAGTTCCTTCCGATTAAACATAGCGAGTACTTCATTACCTTCGCCTGTTTGCTTAAATGGAATTCCGATTAGTTGACCTAAATGTTTTAATTTCGGCCAAGAACTTGCTCCGTAGTTGCTGAATTCGTCAACTAAGTCAATGTTATGTTTACTATAGCGATAACGAATTTCATAATCATTCATCCGAATGGGCATTTGAAGTCCGTGCTTCATGGCTCTATAAATCAAAACAGGAATATCAAACCCTTTGCCATTGTGGTGAATGAGTCCAAAGTCTTTAAAAGAACCGATAGCTTCAAAAATTTTGGAGAGGCCTTCTTTTTCATCTTTGCCACTCCATGCTACTTTTTGGCGAGGTTGTCCCGAATTCTCAATCCAAAGCCCCACCCAAGAAACCATACGATGGTACATTGGTGGGAGAAACCCAGATTTATTGCGAGCTAGTTCTTCACTGGCAATTTCTAGTAAAGTCTCGTCGTCAGCTTCATAATTGTTCAATACTTTGCGAACAAATTCGAAGTCGGGAATAGTTTCAATATCAAATATAAAATACATGTCGTCTTTGTTTTAACCGAGTATAGCTAAACCGAAGCAAAAAAGCATAGGTTCGTTAAATAATCAAGTTAAACGGTTACTTCCTCAGCTAAAGAAAGTTGAAATTGTTCTTCAATTTCAACTTTTGACTCATATCGAGCTAATAAATACATCATTTTTGTAAGAGCGGCTTCTAAAGTCATATCTCTACAAGAAATGGCACCCGCTTTAATAGCTTCTCTTCCAGCAGGATATTTGCTAAGGTCTACGGCATCAAAGTCGGCTTGAGAAATTATCGCAACAATAACGCCATTTTCTCTACACTTTTCGAAAAAGGGAAGAAGGTTGAAAGCTCCTTTAATTGGTATATTGCCACTTCCAAAACTGCGCACAATAACTGCCCGTAGTTTGGTAAGATTGATACACTCTAAAAAGGCAGGATTCATGGATGGATGTACCGTGAGAATAAATACCTCATTAGAGTACATAGCGTTATTATAAAAAGGGTCGATGGTTTCTTTAGGGGAGACTTTCAATTCAATATTGAGCCCAATTTGTGCAATTGGTGGAACATTAGGAGAGGCAAAAGCATCAAAATCCCCAATGCTCATTTTTGTGGAACGGTTTGCTCTAAAAACATGATCGTTAAAACAAATAGCTACTTCATGAAGGGTCATGGTTGCCATTTCAATGGAATTAATGAGATTTCGTTGTGCATCGCTTCGAATACTACTCATTGGAACTTGGCTTCCGGTAAAAATGACAGGCTTAGCGAGGTTCTGTAATCCAAAAGAAAGTGCGGATGCTGTATATGCCATCGTATCGGTTCCATGAAGAACCACGAATCCATCGTATTCTAAATAATTGGTATCAATGCAACGGGCTAAATTAACCCAATGATCGGCGTTTAAATCAGAGCTATCTTCAAAAAATAAAGGGTAAGTATGAATCTCAGCTAATTCAGCTAATTCAGGAATTTGTTTATATAACAGGTCCGACCATGAATCAGGATCAAGTTCTACGCCCTCACCTTTAGCGCTCATTGCAATAGTTCCACCTGTTTGAATGAGTAGTATTTTTTTCATCTTGATTATTACCTGTAGTCGCTTAAATTATTTCTTCACATTGTTTTCATTTAACAATGCCAAGTTCATTGACAAATATAAGTGCAAAAAAGGAAGCACTTCAATTTTATTAAGAAAGTGCTTTCAATTTAATCTTTATTAATTCAAGGAGAATAGCCATGAAAGTATATAATCCCGACCGAATTCGTAATGTAGTTTTGTTGGGGCACTCTGGCTCCGGTAAAACAACACTAGCTGAAACGATGTTGTTTGAAGCTGGAGCCATAAATAGAAGGGGTAGTATTGAAGAAAAGAATACTGTTTCAGATTACGATGCATTAGAGCATGAAAAGGGGAAATCCATCCATTCCTCTTTTATGAATTTAGACTGGAGAGGCCACAAAATTAATCTTATCGATACTCCAGGTACCTCCGATTATATTGGAGAAGTTGTTGGCCCACTTAGAATTGCAGATACAGCTTTATTTACTCTCAACGCTGAAAATGGGGTAGAAGTAGCGACGGATGCACTTTGGAAATACGCAGAAAGCTTTAATATACCATCCATGTTTGTGGTAAATAAACTGGATAACGAACGTTCAGACTTTTGGAAAACAGTAGAGGAAGCAAAAGAGCATTATGGCAGAAAAGTTACTGTAATACAGTTTCCATATAGTGAGGGGAATGACTTTCATGCTATTGTTGATGTATTGAAAATGAAAATGTATGAATTTCCTGAAGGTGGTGGAAAACCTGACAAATTACCTATTCCTGACTCTTTAAAAGAACGCGCAAATCAACTTCATCAAGAGCTGATAGAGATTGTTGCAGAAAATGACGAGACCTTGATGGATATCTATTTTGAGCATGGTGAATTGGATGAGGAGCAAATGCAAAACGGTTTGCATCTTTCCTTGGTGAATCGCCAAATATTCCCACTGTTCTGTGTTTGTGCTGCACGCAATATGGGTACAGGACGTGTGATGGGCTTTATTGACAACGTTGCTCCAAATCCTTTAGAAGTGAATCCTCCTAAAACTGAGACAGGAGAAGAACTAGCTTTAGACCCAGATGGAAAAACTATTCTGTTTCTTTTTAAAACACATTCTGAGTCTCATGTAGGCGATCTGATTTACTTTAAAGCTTATGGTGGTTCAGCAGTTCCTGGAATGGACTTGGTGAATAGCTCAACTTCAAATTCAGTTCGTTTGGGTAGTTTATTTCTTACTGAAGGCCATAAACGTATTGAGGTGAATGAAATCAAAACAGGTGATATTGGAGCTGTTGTTAAACTCAAAGATGGTGCTGTAAACGATACACTTGCAGAGAAAGGAGAGACTATTGCAATGGAAGGAATTAAATTCCCTTCAACAACGATTAGAACAGCAGTTAAACTGACTAATGAAGGAGACGAAGACAAGCTCGGTAGTGCTCTAAATCAAATTCATAAAGAAGATCCATCCATCGTTATAGAACATAGCCAAGAACTTCGTCAGATAATCATCCATGCTCAGGGCGAAGAGCACTTAAACGTTGTGGAATATCTACTTCGTAACCGCTATAAGCTTGATATTGAATTTATAGCTCCAAAAATTCCGTACCGAGAAACAATCACCAAACCAATAAAAGCTACCTACAAACATAAAAAACAATCTGGTGGAGCTGGGCAGTATGCTGAAGTTCACATTATGATTGAACCTTATGAAGAAGGAATGTCAGATCCTACGGATATGAAGGTGAGAAACACCGAAGTACATGAACTTCCTTGGGGAGGAAAATTGGTATTTAATAACTGTATTGTTGGTGGAGTAATCGATAACAGATTTATGCCTGCGATTCTAAAAGGTGTAATGGAAAAAATGGAAAACGGCCCCATGAGTGGCTGTTGTGCACGAGATATCCGTGTTTCCGTTTTTGATGGCTCGATGCACGCAGTAGACTCAAATGAAGCAGCGTTTAAAACAGCCGCGCGAATGGCTTTTAAAGATGGATTTCTAAATGCTAATCCCCAATTACTGGAACCTATTTATTCTGTGGAAGTAATAGTTCCAGCTAATTATATGGGTGATGTATTGGGCGATTTGGGCACTCGAAGAGGGCATATTCTTGGAATGGATACTGAAGGAGCTTTGCAAAAAATTAAAGCTACAGTTCCATTAGAAGAACTTGACCATTATTCAACTCGTCTAAAGTCTATGACACAAGGAAGTGCAACTTATTCGCGTGAGTTTTCTCATTATGCATCGGCACCTGTTGATGTTCAAAACCGAGTAATGAAAGCTAATATAGAGTTAGAGGAAGTGTAGGTAAAGTATATAAAAACAAAATCCCAACGTGCTAATAACATGTTGGGATTTTTATCAGATAGTTTAATCTACTATGTAAGTTAGAATCTTAATATTTTGCTGGTGTACCTGCAGAAGGAAGAGAATTCTTGATAAATTCTCGAATGTCATCGTTTGCATTTTTCAAGTCTTCAGCTCTTAAATACATCATGTGGCCACTTCTGTAGCCTTTAAAGCTAAGCCTATCCTTTAATCGACCACTTGGGTCAAGATTCCACATTGTATACTTGGCATCAAAATAGCTTGTAGCGCCATCATAATACCCACTTTGAATCATGGTATGGAGATAAGGATTTTGAGCCATTGCTTGGCGTAAGTTATCTCCAGTTCTATCACCATCATTATTCCAAGGATGCACAGGGCCAAACATATTATACTTGAGATCTGTTTTGAAATTTAAATCATTTCTGAAGTAGTAATTAATGGCAGGAGTAAAGGAATGTAGCCAAGAAGTAAGTTCCGCGTTGTAGTCAGGACGAATGCCAGCTTCCATTTTATCAATTCCTTTGTATCGGGAATCTAATCGACCAACAGTATAACCTTCGTCTCTAAGCAAGTCTTTCCAAAAGAAAGAAGTGGGAACATCTAGGTTGTGTTGCTCAATAACCTTTGGGTTAAGTCCAGAGTAATAGCTAAACATTTTTATAGCTTCGGATTTCTCATTTTCTGTTGCCCAAGCACCTTTAGCCATTACTGGCAACAATGAATTGATTGCATAAGTTTCAGCTTCTTCTAAAACTTCAATTAAGTCTTTACTCTGGAGTGCTGGAGCAAGTTTTTTGTGAAACCAAGCTGCTGCCGCGTAATAAGGCAAACGATTTGCAGCTTCAACTGGACCTTCTCTTTTAATTCCTAAATCGGTTGGAGAAACTAAAATCACGCCATTAAGGTACATCCATTGCTGATTTTGTAGAGCTAATGCAAGTCCTGAAACTCTAGTAGTTCCATAACTTTCACCAATTAGATATTTTGGAGAATTCCATCTATTCACACGAGTAACAAAGGTTCTAAGCCACTCAGAAAGGTATTTTATATCTTCATTAACACCGAAAAAGTTTTTGCGGTCGGCATCTTTATCAAAAAGGCGAGAGTAACCAGTATTAACTGGATTTACATAAACGATATCAGCAACATCAAGCACGGAGTGAGGATTATCTTTTACCCCATAAGGTTGAATTGGGTAACCTTCCTCGTCGATGTTTAAAACTTTAGGGCCAGTGTATGCAATGTGCATCCAAACAGAGGCAGAACCTGGACCACCGTTAAAAGAGATTAGCAAAGGACGACGGTCTGTGTTCGAAACTCCTTTCCGTTGATAGTAAGTGTATAATAAGGTTGCTACGGGTTTACCGTTATTATCCCATACGGGTTGGGTGCCAACTGTTGCCGAATAAGCAACTTTCTTCCCATTTATTACTACTTCATGGTCCGTTTTAGTTGAAGAATCGATAGCGATTGATAACTTCCCATCTTGTGCTTTAGTCTGACTGAAACCGAAAAGGACAATTAACGCAATAGAGAGTAATTTTTTCATGTTACAAAATCTTTTAGATTGGTTTAATGAATTCCAAGTTGCACAAACAATTCGAGATTATCTGTAAAAATTAGTGTTTAATCTATTTATTCTGAAATTCGATAAATCGTTTTGGAAGTGAGAATGGACGTTCTAGTGAAATGGGAGGGAACTTACCAACTGGTTTTAAAGAAGGCCGTAAAGGTCTAAGTTCGGGAGTCCATACATAACCTTCTAATCTACGGTTTGCTAAATCGGTGTATTCGGGTAGAAACAGTCCCTGGTTTTTCCCCATCCAAGCTCTTACCAATGCTCCATCCTCGAAGGACAGAATAGTTTTTGGAGATGTGTTTTCCATTGCACCGTCGGGTTCTCCATTACTGCTTTTAGTGTGGTAAAGTATCTCGCTATTGGGGTACACTGTAATTTGAGAGATATCACCATTGGTGAAATCAGCAATGAGGGTATCACCTTTAATTTGGTTTAATCGACCTGTCGCAGAGTCTTCTTGAACCGCAATAGTTTTGTAATAAGAAGTAAGTTGCTTTACACTGCTACTATCTAATTGTACTGAAATGAAAGGGCCTGTAAGCTGAATCTGTTTATGCCAAGCTTTTGGTTTTTCTCGTAATTGAAAAAGTTCATCTCTTGAATTGTAGAGTAGGGTGTCGGATAACGATGAGAACTTTTGAGACCACACTTTAACTTTTGTATAAGCATCAATAAAAGTTGTAGAATCTTTTTCTTGTAAGAGTATTTCATTCGCAAATATATGAGTGGTGTCGGTTGTATCTGCGGAAATTCTTCGTAAATACGCATTACCATCAATATATCGGCGACCTGTAGAATCGGCTTCAAGGTAGTTACCTTGGAGAATGGAGTTATTTACACTATCCGCTACAAAAATATTGTTGAAAAGGCGAGTTAATTTCTTTTTCCTATTGATAAAAAGGCTATCACTTTCGGCATATTTTGCGGAGTCGGTTAGTTGGACATTTCCTCGAAACTCAGCACTGTCTTTTTGTTGGTAATAGATGCCAGTCTGTGCAGTTAGTGTTCCTTCAGTATCTTCTAAACGAATGTTGTCGAGGAAGTATGCTTCTTTGGTTAAGAAATTGTAGTCAACTTTATTACCAAAAAGGAGAGTACTGTCTTGTTTAATAATTACTCTGCCACGTAATTCACTCAGTTCTTTATCTGTGAAATAATAAAGAGTATCTGCCCAGATATGTTCTGTTTTAGTATCAATTTGGATATTTCCGAACGCTCTTACTTCATTTCTATCAATAAACTGCCAAGCGCTATCACATACTAAAGTTACGTTTCCTGTGCTTAAACGTGCATCATATAGTTTACGAATAGACTCTCCATTCATGGTTATATTCTCAATAATTCTGGAACGCTCAATGGTTATTACACTTTGAGAAAAAGCACTAGTTGTTGTGAAAACGAGAATCACAAAAAGTAGTAATCTAGAGTATAATTGAGTGAAAATTTTCAATGAATCACCGTTTGCCCTGTTACTTCATTCAAGGTATAATTGGTTAAGTCAGCGTTGCCAACTAAGCCCATTGCGTTTATGCTATCACTGGGTGTAACAATAGTAACATATTCATTAGTGCTAATTATGTCGTTTGCTCTTTCCCACTTAAGATACTCTGTGCGTAGTCGTCTTCCCGACGTGGTAAACACTTTCACAGCTCCAAACAGTTCGAAACTAGAAGCAGAGGGTCTATATAAAGCGCTGTCTGAAAAAACTTCGGTTTGAAGTGTGTCAGCTTCAAATATTTGAATACTTACAGGTCCACTTAACGTGGTGTATTTCACATCGTTTTTTGAATAACTGACAGCTTTTGAACTTTTGAGATTTAGAGAGATAAATCCGTCTTCGATAATATCCATATCAATATCCCAGCTAGATGAGCTGGAAAGTAAAGAGTCGCCAAGAACTTCTTTTATGCGTTGGTTATCAAACTCAGTGAGTTTTGAGCAAGAAAAAGTGCATAGAAGGATTACAAATAATATAAAGCTATTGCGTACCAAAATAACGATCTCCTGCATCTCCCAAACCAGGTACAATAAATGCTTGTTCGTTTAATTTCTCGTCTATTGCGGCAGTAATTATAGGAACGTCCGGATGGTCGTCTTGAAGTCTTTTGATGCCTTCTGGTGCAGCTATTAAGCAGACAAAGCGGATATTTGTTGCCCCTGATTTTTTCAAGTAACTAATGGCATGAGAACCACTCCCTCCAGTAGCAAGCATTGGGTCTACAACAAGAGTGTATCCATGCTTTATTCCATTTGGAAGATTGTCGTAATAATTAACTGGTTGATGTGTAGTTTCATCTCTGTACACACCAACATGGCCAACTTTTGCTTCGGGGATAAAGTTGATAATACCATCAACTAAGCTTAAACCAGCTCTAAGAATGGGTACTACAATAACATCGTTTGCAGGAACAAATCCTTTAGTTTTTTGAATAGGAGTTTCTACTTCAATTTCTTGAAGGGGCAAATCACTTAAAGCGTGATAGGCCAAAATATTGCCAATTGTTGCCATGGCGCGGCGAAAAGAAGCCGTATTAGTAGTTTTATCCCGTAAAACGGTGATATATCTTTGAACTACAGGGTGATCAACTACTAATACGTTTTCCATAATTTTATTAAGACTTAGCTTCGTTCATTTTTTTGAAATAGGTCTTAGTAGATGTTGCAACAACACCAGAAAGAGCAAATAAAGCAATAATATTTGGGAAAGTCATAAGACCTAATGCGATATCACCAATGGCCCAGACGGTTTCGAGCGTGAGAATAGCACCTACAAAATGCATTGCTACATAAACAAATTTATAGTAAATGATGGACTTATCGCCTGCTAAATACTGAATGGCCCTATCGCCATAATAACTCCAGCTAATAGCGGTAGAAATACCGAATAGAAGCACACAAAGGGTTACAATGTATTTACCCCCAGGGAAAAGAGGGGCAAGACCGTTCTCAAAAGCTAGTGACGTAAGTGGCGCCCCATTTTCTACAATATCAGCATGTAAATCTTTGACTACAGTTCCCGTCTCTGTGGTAATAAGCGTTTTACCATTGTCAACTTTAATAGTTCCAGAAAACTTCTCTTTAGAGCTACTACCGCCAACAAATATAACACCCGTTGTAGCTTCATTTACAATTATTTGGCCATTAGTTGGAACGCCTTCATCAACTATTAAAGTGGAGCCAGAGTCAATATTATAGCTCACTTCTTTTCCATTTGGATTGAAAGGAATGTCGTGGCGTTGTTGATAAACACCTGTACTCACAATTACAAGACCAGTCATAGTACAAACTACTAACGTATCAATAAATGGTTCTAACAAAGCAACTACGCCTTCACGTACAGGTTCTTTGGTTCTTGCTGCACCATGAGCGATAGGAGCAGAACCTTGTCCGGCTTCATTGGAAAACAAACCACGTTTAATACCCCAAACTAGCGTTGTAAGGAAAGCACCAGTCACAACTCCATACATACCTGCTTGAGGATTGAAAGCGCCTGTAAAAATAGTTTTGAAAGCAGGAATGATTTCTTGGAAATTAATAAGTAGGATTATAAGGGCACCAAGTACATAAATTAAGGCCATAAGTGGCATTAAGCGTGCAGTAACGTTACCAATTCTCTTAATTCCACCAATAATCACAACTCCAACGATAGTGGCAGTTACAATACCTGTAATCCAACCAGGAAGGGCGAAAGTACTGTAAAGCGTGTCGGCTACAGTGTTAGCTTGAACTGCATTACCAGTTAAGAACGAACATATTACTGCCATTACTGCAAAAAACATGGCTAACCATTTCCAATTTGCACCGAGTCCTTTTTCGATATAGTACATTGGACCACCAGAAACAGATCCATCCGCATTTTGGACTCTATATTTAACTGCAAGAGTACATTCAGTAAATTTAACGGCCATCCCGAAAAAAGCGGTAACCCACATCCAGAATAAAGCTCCTGGCCCACCATAATGAATTGCGATGGCAACCCCAGCTATATTACCAATTCCAACCGTAGCAGAAAGAGCCGTTGTGAGAGCTTGAAAATGATTTACATCTCCTATTGCGTCAGGGTCGTCAAATTTACCCATAACAGAGAGTATGCCGTGTTTGAACTTTCTAATCTGAATAAATCCCAACCGTAGCGTAATAAAAATCCCAAAACTAAGTAGAAGAGCTACCATTAGTGGGAATTTAGAAGGTTGAGACCAAACCATGTCGTTCAGCCAATTAATAACATTTTCAAACATTTCCATAAGATTTGCTAGATTACTTTGTATTTACACATTCAATTTATGCATGTGAAAGTAAAAAAGATTTAGCAATAATTACGAGGAACATTTATAGAAGTCCAAAATATCATACATTTGAGCTCTGGAACGATTTAGAGAGTTCTGTGTTTTAACATATTGAACAGAGAAAAATTAACATAAAAAACCGCCTATTATGACTAAAGCAGACATGGTCGATATTATTTCGGCATCAGTTGGCCTTACAAAAGTAGAAACAGAAGCTGTTGTAAATGGTTTTCTTGAAACTGTTATCGACGCAATGAAACGTGGCGATTCTATAGAATTAAGAGGTTTTGGGAGTTTCAAAGTTGTTAAAAGAGCGCAACGAGTAGCACGAAACCCAAAAACTAACGAAGAAGTTATTGTGCCTGAACAGTTCGTTCCGGTGCTCAAAATGTCTAAAGAATTTAAAGAAGCAGTGAACGTAAAAATGATGATTGAAAATTGATTTAGAAAAGCATCAAAAAAGTTCTTATTTTTGAACCGTTCGAACAAAAAACAACAACTAGTAATTTCTGGTGATCATCAATGCCAAGTGGTAAAAAAAGAAAGCGCGCTAAAATTGCAAAACACAAGCGTAAAAAGCGCCTGAGAAAAAACAGGCATAAGAAGAAAAAATAGATTTTCAGGCTTCGAGTTACATCGAAGCCTTTTTTTTGCCGTTTAGTTTAGGTTTTACCCTAAAATGTCACCGAAATTTAATTTTATTGAAGCTGGTTGGTAAGGCAAAATGGGAAGAAGCCGAGTCTATACTTTTAGTAAAATAAATGTATCAGAATGATAATCTGCGTTATGTAGGTTTACTTGAAGAGAATATGAACTGTACTATTCTACTCCGTAATTTGAGCTCTTCCTCGCACAGAAAACTGATTTTCTAGCATAAAAGAGTTCGGAAAAAGCTTATGCAGCAATGGTTTCACTCAGAATTTCATCAGCAATAAAAAGAACCTTGTTTGCTTTAAGTAGTAAATCGTGTAAACGACGACTAACATAATGTTTCACCTCATTAAGGCTTTTTGGAGTATCAATTCTGTATTGAAAGTACGAAATAAGGTTAATGGCAGATAGATACTTTCCATTCTCATCACCTTCAATTTCTATATGCCAGCGTGTAATGATGTCGTCGTTTACTAATAAGTGGTTTACTTGGCGGTTAATCGACTCCATCCAAGCACTAGCTTGCTCAATTCTATAATTTCCGGAAAGCTCTGGGACTTCGGGCTGACAAAAATTTACATCAAAAAGCCAAGCCATTTCTACATCAATGGTGGGAACAATACTACTTTCATTTAATTTATCAATCTTTAGAAAAGGGTGCGAATCCATCCCTTCAAGTTGTTTCGCAAGCGAACGTTCACGAAATCCATCCCAATCAAAATTGATTGATAGTGATTTCATATATTGAGAAACTTTTGATAAGCCAATTTCTAACTCTAAACCGGTGGCATTAATTTTACTATTTTCCCAAGTACTGAATGTTTCGGCAGAAATCCCACGCTTCTCGAGTTGCGTATCTACCGTATTTACGATGGAACTGAATATTGGATAATGCATAACTTTCTTTATTTCTCTCCCTTTCTTCAATGAATTACTACGAACTAATATATTTAAAGAACGTCTTAAAACACAATTTGATAGGTGCCCAAATTGTGTTGTCTACCACAAGATTCAAAAATCTAATAGAGTTTCATGTGGAATCAGAGCGGGAACGAATGAAGCTAGTTTTTAGTACGGCTCCTGGAAATATAGCGTTGTTTTTGGATACCTATTCTCAGCCGAAACAAAAAAATAGATTAGCCTTTTTCGAAGAACTTGACGGCCTCAAAATTTCTGATATTTATATCGCAGAAACAGACCGAATTCTCACAATAGTTATAGAGAATGATTACGAATTGGTTTTTAAGCTATTCAGTAATCAAGCGAATGTATTTCTCACAAAAAAAGGTGTTTTTGTTGAAGCTTTTAAAGGAAGTTCAAATGATATACCGAGTTCAAAGGAAATCACGCTTTATAAAGAACCAAGTTCTGATTTAAGTATTAAGGAAAAAATCACAACTATAAATCCTTTACTACCTAGAACTCATTTATCAGAACTAATCGAAGAACATAAACTTTCTGAGTTGAACAGTATAAATCTTATTCAGAAAATTGAGTTGTTCACAAAGAGTATACTCGAAGAACCAGTATTTAGATTACTAGAAAATGGGAATACTACACTCTTTCGCCCGAGTATATTAGCTATTCCGACTGACCGAATCTTTAACTCTGTGAACGACCTAATTGCTTACAGATTTAAAACCTACTCGCACACCCAGCGATTAAGACAGAAAAAAGGGGAGCTACTTAAATCGCTTAAAAGGCAAATAAAGAGAACCGCATCTGGTCTAAAAAATCTTTCGTTAGCAGACAAAGGGTTATCTCGTTCTGAGGAATATGAAAAATTTGCACACTTATTAATGGCAAATGCGCATTTAGGAAAAAATGTAGGAAATAATATTATTGTTGAAGATCTATATGATGCTGGAAAAAATATTGAGATACGATTAGACTCTAAATTGAATATCGCTGAAAATGCAGAACGGTATTACGAAAAGGCTAGAAACTCTGCGATATCTTATAAAGAGGCGTTAAAGCGTATCCCACTTTTAGAGGGGCGAAAAGAAACACTGGAGCTACTAATTGCTGAATTTCAAGAAATACGAAAACTATATGAACTTCAGGAATGGGAAAAAACACACAGGGAACAACTGCTTGAGTTGGGAGTTGGTACAAAAGAAAGTAATGCTGACTCGAGGCATCCATTCCATCTATTTGAGGTGCAAGGTTTTACTGTTTGGATAGGGAAAAATGCCCGGAATAATGATATTTTAGTGCAAATGGCACATAAAGAAGATATTTGGCTACATGCACGTGGAGTTTCAGGTTCGCATGTTATAATTCGCATGGGAAATAATAAAAAACTTCCTCCTAAAACGGTGATCCAAGAAGCAGCGGCTTATGCAGCCTATAACTCTAAAGCGCGTGGAGCAGAGTTAGTACCTGTTATCGTCACTAAGAAAAAGTATGTGCGTAAAGTTAAAAAAGCAGCACCTGGAGCAGTGATTGTAGACCGTGAAGAAGTGGAATATGTCGCACCAAAGAACCCTAGTAATGAATGAGCATCGTTTAAAAAAGTATGTAGATAGCTTCTATTTATGTGGTTTTATGGCCACTGGCAAAAGTAGTATTGGAAGTTTACTCTCAAAGAAATTAGAATTGCCATTTCAAGATTTAGATCGATATCTAGAAAGAAAAGAAGGCAGAACAATCTCGGGTATATTCAAGGATGAAGGGGAGTCTTACTTTAGAGAAAAGGAACGAGAGTACTTGATGGATTTATCGACTAGCTTTAAAGGCATTTTGGCTTTGGGAGGCGGGTCGCTTCAAAACCAGAATATTGTTGACCATCTTAAACTTCACGGACTTCTAGTTTTTATTGAAACACCAATGGATGTAATTGTTAAGCGTGTTCTTCGTAATAAAAAAAGACCGATTGTTCTTGATAAACAAGGAAAAATAAAATCGAGAGAAGTCCTTCTTAATGAGCTTAATATGCTATATTCCAATCGAGAAAATTTTTATAAGCAAGCTCAAATACAAGTTAAAAGTGATGGCTTTGGTACAGAAGAACAGCTTGTAGATATTATTATTGATAAGATAAAAAAACATGTTTGACCCTTTAATTCTTAATACCACTACTTCTGATTCTTATAAAATTAAGGTAGGCTATAATATATTTAACGAAGCAATTAGCTTTATTGAGTCTGAATACTCTACGCAGAAAGTTCTTGTTCTTATTGACGAGAACGTAAATAGTTTACACGGTGAAACTATTTTTGGGGAATTAGATACAGTTTTTGAAACGGTAGTAAAGCACATCATTCCTGCAGGAGAGAAGAGTAAATGCATAGTTGAGTACTCTCGTATTTTGGATGTAGTTCTTAGTGCGCAGATTGAACGCAAAACACCATTACTTGCTATTGGCGGTGGTGTAACGGGAGATTTAGCTGGGTTTGTAGCCGCTTCTGTACTACGCGGTATTCCACTTATTCATATACCAACCACTCTTTTGGCGATGGTCGATAGTTCCATCGGAGGCAAAACAGGGATTAACCATTCAACTGGAAAAAATCTAATTGGAGCTTTTTATCAACCCAAAGCTGTTTTTGCGGATCTTCAATTTTTAGAAACTCTACCAAAACAAGAATGGATTAGTGGCTTAAGTGAAATCCTAAAATATGGCTTTATCCAAGATAAAAAGATATTTGAAGAGCTTAGAGAGTTGATTGTTGATCAGGAATTTAAGGAGCCAAAAGCTTGGAAGGAACTAATCGAAAAAAGTGCGGCAATAAAGGTTGCCGTTGTTTCTAAAGATGTGAAAGAGGCTGGTATTCGGGAGTTTCTAAACTTTGGCCACACTTTTGCACACGTAATTGAAAGAAAAGGTGAATACAAAAAGTTCACACATGGCGAAGCGGTTTATATGGGCATGTTGGCTGCTGTGTTTGTTTCAAACGAGCATGGAGCGGAAATTGATTTTGCAGATTTAATGCGTTTTAAATCTCTGTATAATTTGAGTCTAGATAACTCGTTACTTCCAAAAGAATTAACTACTCTAATGTTACAAGATAAGAAAGTTGCGAATTCAACCATTCGCTTAGTATTATTGAAAGATTTAGAAAAGCCTTATACAAAGAAGTTCGAACAAACACAGGTAATATTAGAAGCTTGGAAGTTTATTTTGAAGGAGTTTAACTAAGTGCCCTTATTACGTTGGTTACATAAAAGCTGGAATGCCTTTTGGATCTCATTTGGGATTATAGGATTGCTGCTGATTGTAATTGGAGCAATCGGCTTTGGTATTCTGCAATTACAAGTAACCAAAACATACATTGCCACTCAAATAGAAAAGAACTTTAGTTCGAAATATGAAGGTGTTTTAACAATTGGACAGCTTCGTGGCATTGTGCCAATGAGCTTCGAACTCAAAGAGGTAAACCTCTACCCAGACTCCTCAAGTACAGAAGCAGTATTTCATGCCGATAGCCTTTCGGCAAGTTTGGATATTTTTGCATTACTACGGCAAGAATTCGTTGTAACAGGACTAAGCGTTAGTGCGCCCACAGTTATAATAGACGGAACAAAAAAGGATGCTTTTTTAGCAGCAATAAAAAAGAAACCAGAAATTACTCTTACTGATAAAGAAGAGGCTGAAAAACCTTTTTTCGAAATCTTGGCTCCCAATGTAATTGTACGCTCTGGAACGGTAATTATAAGGCAATTATTTAAACCTCACCAAACATTTTCGTCAAGCGATAGTCTCACCTTTAGAGATATCGACTTGTCCATGTTTTTTGAGTATAAAAGTAGCCAGCGCTTTTTAGATATCAATAATCTAACCATGAGTATTCCTGAACTGGACGTTCCTAAAGCTCAGGTTTATGGACAGATTTATAACAATAACCGGTTTTTAGAATTTAATTCATTCAACTTAAATACATCAGATACCTATTTAAAATTTAGTGGAAAATCTAATGATGTAGATTTATTTAAAGGTGAACTTTTAGCCCAATTAAGGGCAGCCTCACTAGATATTGATTTGAATGAGCTTATTGTGGCTCCAAAGCGGATTAAGCAATTTATACCTAATGCTCCAACATTAGATAAACCCATTTTTGTAGCCATGAATATTGAGGGCGATTTGGATTTACTTTATGTTAATGATTTAGCGCTTCAATATGGAAACTCTGGGTTTAAGGCAACAGGCAATCTTACTAGCCTGCTTAACAGTAGCGAATTTGCATATAACTTAAGTTTGAGAGAAACCATTTTTGATAAAGTAGATGCTAAGTCTTTGTTAAAAAAAATATCGCAAACTCAATTAAATGCGCTTAATAATTTAATACTAACGGCAGATTTAGAAGGAGACCTGAACAGGTTAAATGGCATTGTTGAGGGAGTTAGTGATAGAGGATATATAAAGTTAGAGGGAGAGCTGGGGTTACAAAGCAACCGGGATTTGAATTTTAAATTCCGTACCGACTCTTTAGATCTTGGTGGAGTGTTAGCAGGTAGAATTACTACTTCAAAGCTTACTTCAAAAGGCTCAATTAAGCTAAATGATTATCGTGACTTTAATACTATACAAGAGTTGAGAGCCAATTTCCAAAAAGGGCAGTTTAATGGTATTCGCTTTGATATGTTTGACATAAATGCGCCAAGTAAGAACGGCTTAGTAACCCCAATTTTTACACTAGTTACAAAGAATGCAACGTTGAGTGGAAACGGAGTACTTGACCTTAGAAATGAGACGAAAACTCTAAAACTCGAAGGAAATGGTGCTAACGTTGATCTGAAAAATTTAGTTCAATTAGAAGCCATGGCTAATGCAATTGTGGATCTAGAGTATGTGATAGATATTTCTGGAAGCAGTATTGATAATGCCTTCGGAAAATTAAGTATAGACATCCCAGAAGCAATAGTAGGTAGTGATACTCTTTTGCCTCATTTAATTTATGCAGATTTATCTAATAATCAGAACGGAACCAAGTTGCTTCGGTTAACAACATCCGCATTAGATATCACCATAGAAGGGGATTATTATCCATCACAGTTGCCAAAGTTAGCGATGTATTGGAGTAAATTTTTCAAAAAGAGACTTAATGATGAACTGTTTTTTGATGATGAAGGCAAGGCCCTAAATAAGCAAACTCAATTTGAGAATCACGACTTTAAGCTCGTTGCTCAATTAAAGAACCTAAATTATGTGAAAGCATACTTTCCCGATACACCAAATTTTTATAGTCAAGCAAAAATCACCTCTAATATTTCTGCAAATAATAACCGGCTGTTATTTAATGTAGATATTTATGACAAACTACTGAGTTTTAACGACAAACGAGCTGATAGCGTCCGAGCACAACTTACAGGTAGCTTCAGACATGACGAGAGAATTAGAGATTTTTCAGGTTTTGAACTACAAACAAATATTGAACGTCTTACTTCTAATATGTTTGAAGCGGAAGGTTTCGAATTGCTAGCATCCCTAAATAGAGATTCGCTAACTATTTCCCAGAATATTAAGCGAATTGGTAATGATGTTTCTTTTAATATGGAAGGAACGGCTGTGATTCAGGATACTTCTGTTACTATGAATATTGACAAATTTAAGCTAGGTAGCGACTTCTATAACTGGGTAAATAGAGCAACACCTTCACTAACTTTCACGGATAAAAAAGAATGGATTGTAAAAGACTTTATTTTTGAGAGTGAACAACAATACTTGAATGTAGAAGGAATTTTTAGTGATAACGTAACTGATTCGGTGAATTATCTGATACGTGGGGTAGATTTAGGCAAGATATCAGACATTATTAGAGGAGCTATTAGTTTTTCAGGAAATCTGAATGGAACGTTTACCACACGTTCACTTTCCACTATTCCGTCAATAGAGGGTTTAATAGATCTTCAACGATTTGCAATGAGTGGCAATGTAGTAGGAGATTTAGAGATATCAAGTAATTTCAACAACCCTCTTAATCGATTTGATACAAGTATAAAAATCAAAACAGACTCAGCAAGTTACCCTGAATACTTTGCTAGAAATGATAGAGAAGGTCAGAATATTGAAATAAACGGCTATGTACTAGCTCCCAAGAATGGAGAGTTCCCAGCGGTAGATTCCCTCTTTAACTTCGATATAGATTTAAACTCCGTTGATTTATGGATTATTCCGTATTTGGCGCCTAAGGTTTTTACCGAAATGGCTGGTATTGCACAAGGGAAGGGAAAAATTTGGGGAAATTTAGAGGATTACGACTTTTATTTGAATTTTGGCATCGGAATGGAAGATGCCGTTTATATGAAGCCACGATTCCTAGATACATATTATTATGGGCAAGGACCTGTTAGTTTTTCAAGAAGAGATGGACTGGTTTTTAAAGATATATTTCTCATTGATCCGTCTGGTGGGTTAGCAACTTTAGATGGCTATTACAATTTCAATGATTTCTCAGGCGTCCACAGTATGGATATCAACATTCAAGCTGATGAGTTTCAGTTTTTGAATAGCCAATTTGCTGCCGATTTACCCTTCTATGGTAAAGCTTATGGAAGTGGATTAATTAGAATGTATGGTTCAAATCTTAAACCAGTAATAGAAACTACTACACCATTTGTACTTTCAGACTTCTCAGAGATTGGGCTGCCATTGCTTGAAGAAACGGAGTTTGATGAGGACAGTAAATTTATTCGTTTTGTGGATTCTTTTGATATTTTCAATAGTGACTCTACAAAAACAGGAAACAATTCGATATTTAACAACTCTAAAAACACTAATCCATCTAATTTAACTTTTGCAGAACGCTTTACGTTAGACTTACAGTTTGTCGCGAATAACCCAATGACGGTGAAACTGGTTTTCGATCCAGTTACAGGAGACGTTATTACAAGTGATGGAACAGGGCGACTTAGAATTAGGCTTCAAGATCAGGACCTGAGCATTTTCGGAAGGTTTGATATCACTGGGGGGACATACCAATTTGTGAGTGGGGATATTTTTACCCGTAAATTTACGCTAGAATCAGGTGGTAGTATTGTTTGGGAAGGGGAGCCTGCTAATGCAAGGATCAACCTAAACGCTGTGTTCTCTGCACGACCTGATATTCAGACGCTAACTTCAGTTCG
>TARA_R110002096_G_scaffold134022_2_pt1 | contig 23967 bp, 34 predicted proteins | sample TARA_R110002096 | Tara Oceans TARA_R110002096 (sample SAMEA4397295) | marine metagenome | biome: Polar Biome; feature: [DCM] deep chlorophyll maximum layer (ENVO:01000326); material: water (ENVO:00002006), including particulate matter (ENVO:01000060) such as... | depth 35 m
AGGCCACACCGGGTACACGCACCAAATCTGGGCGATGGCGCACCACCCGCGGCGGCAGGCCGCGCTGGCGGAATTCCTGATGATCTCATGCCACACCCGCAAGCAGGCCGAACAGGCCGCGGAGAATGGGTGGCGATTCTTTCAGGCGACCACCCCCGGCGAAGATCCGGCCGCGGATGCGCTCGAATGCCCCCACTACACGCACGGCATCGAATGTGAGCAGTGCCTATTGTGCTGCGGGACCAGCAAGGGAGCCCGGTCAATATTCGCTCGGGTTCACGGCAAGGGGGCCGGGCATCTGGTCCAGATCCAAATGCAGGAGGCGGCGCGATGATATTTCGGATGACGTTCCTGATGCCTGCGGGGTCGCGTCCTGCATTTGTCGAGATTGCCGCGCCGCATATTGGCGCGGCGGTCTATGTGTTTCGCCGCGAGTTTGCGAGGTGCGAACTCCTGCGCGTCGATTCTGTTTCTGTTTCTGTTTCTTAATCTCTAAGGTCAACCATGTTGAAGAAAATCACCACACTACGCTCTCGCCTGTTCGCCTCCATCGCTGACCGGATCGCAAGGTCTGTGGCCGAGCACCTATTGAGCCACCCAGCCCACCGGGATCAGATTGCGGAAAGGCTAAGGTCCGATAAGGATATTCGCTCCCAACTGTTCACCGATATCTCAGATCATTGGCGCACCCACCATGAGATCAGTGAGGATGATGTGGTTGAGAAGGTGGCCGACTGGCACAACGACAGCATAGACACCGACTGGCTCAAGCGTCAGGTTGCCGAGCAGATGGCTGAACAGCTCGTTGATCAGTATGACGACTGGGATACGGTATCGGCCGGGATCACTGAGGAGATTGTGAACCGGATGGATGTATCGGTTGACGTGACGGTTTAAGCTTCGACCCGCATCGACCCGCAACGACCCACACCGAATGAGCCCGGCCGTAACTGGTCGGGCTCATTTTGTGCGCAGATCGTAGGATCTCGCCCAGGCATCGCTGATATCATCCCCCCCCGGTTGTTCTGTCCCTGGCTCAATTTTTGAGCGACTCACCGCGGGAATCACGGGGAAAAGATACCCCCCATCTGCCAAGCTTTTGCGAATTGGCCCGTGATCATCCCGGATGATCTTAGGATCTGGCCCCTACAGCATCCTGCGCCGTGATGCATCGTGATCACACCGGCCGCGGTGATCGAACCACCGACGATCCCGGCCGACGATCCCACCAGCTCACCGGCCGCGGTGATCGTGCCGGGGTTGCTGGGGTGAATGATCGGCGGCAGGCATAGCAGGAACAGGGGAGGCAAGGCCGGGGGCGATATGGTTGGTGATCGGGGGTGATCTGCCGATCTGGCGCACCACCGTCCGCTCGCTTCCCGGTGTGGGATGCAGGAAACACCGTGAAAACCGGGGTGAAATGATCGCGACACCCGGCCGGGGGGGTGGCTGACCCCGCAGCGACGACTACCAATATGTATATACCACCCTGAGAACGCGAAGCACCCTAGGGCCATATGGCTGATTTAAGGGCCGATAGACCAGATCCGACACGATACACCTATCTTCGCTCAGGCCGTCGCACGAGCCGCCACAGAAGCTCACAGGTGGCATTGCGTACACCAATGGACAGATGATCACAAGCATGCACAAACTTGTGGGCATTCGTGGCAATAAGTAGACCTTAAGTAGTACCTTAACTACCTCACAGTTTCTGTTAGGGAGGATTGGTATGCAGAGCTACAGAGGCCAGAAGGGTGTTAAGCGTCTACATGTGAACCAGCACAACATGCGGGCAAACATGAAAGATGCTGATAATCGCCCGATATTTACTTGCAAGGTGGGCAAGGAGAACCATTACGGCCATACGGTCGAGATACATGGGCCGAGTGTGCTTGTGTATCCAGAGAATCCACTTGGGTGTGGAGCCCGAGCATGGGTGGAGACAGTGGCACCGATCACGGTGAGCACAGAATCAGCGGATGGAGCCGTAACCTCAATTGAAGTTTCTTAGGGAGATACGGTTATGTTGCGAGCAGATGGGTTTGAGAAGGCAGAGATCGGCGTCAGCGTGGGTCTAGGTGTGCAGCGAATCATCTATGACTACGACAGGTGCATCCAGATCCTGATTGACCGGGATCAGATGAGCCAGACGGATGCGATTGACTACCTACAGCACAATGTGGTTCATGCCTGGGTTGGTGATAGCACACCCATATTCATTGAAACTATGGAATCCGCGGAGATTGACCAGTATGCGGATGGCATGATTGGGCCTTGAACCTAATAGCCTATGCGGTCATACTACGGCTTGTTCCTCCGAAAGGAGAAACAGAAACAGAGCCACCTCGTTGCTTCGGCAGCGGGGTGGTTTTTTTATTTCACACAGGACAAAATACCTCCCGCTGTGATTTAATGGAGGTTTATTTTTCCTCATAGCATCGCAACGGAACTTTATGCAAGCAAATGGAATTTAGTTGCATAAAGTTCCGTGCAATTTGGCCGATATAACGCACTGGTGTTAGTCCGGCAGCTCAGTGTGACCAGAGGTGTCCGGGCGTTCACTAACCTTAATGCTGTCAAACCGCTAAAGTAAAGCGGCAGACCGAGGCCGGGAGTGCGAATCCCAGCCTCGATCACTCACAACACTAACCACCGGAATGGTCAGATGCTGCAAGCTTGCCGTGTAATGATTGCGACTTCACCACTGGTGAAAGGAATCGCGTCATGGGAATCATTGAGGATTCTAAATCGTACACCACAAAGGCTCTCACCGAGCTTCTTGGGTACAAGCAAACACGCTCTGTTGACAAGCTTCTTCGCGATATCGGTTGCCCTGTTTTTTCTTCGGGCAGCAAAAAAATCGTTTCTGGTAAGCAATTTCGTTTAGCTTTGGAAAAGTCGTCATGTTCAAACACATCACGACATGGAAGTTGATTCGCCGCAAAGGATGTGGCCCTTATATCCTGAGATTTGCTACTGTTTCCGACAAAGTCGGTGAGCGCAAAACATCTGAAACATCGAAACGTAAAGCCGAGAAGGTAATCGTTGGTCTTCTTCAGAAGGCCGATGAAGATATCGAGGCAGCGCAACACGAAGAGGAACGCGAGTTGAATGGATGGGATGAGTTCTGCCTACGCTACATCGATGAAAAGCTCGCGTTTGGTCCTAAAAAAACCATGACTGCCTTCCAGACGGCGCGAAACCGGCTCAACGACCTTTGCCCAGGACTGGAGTGGGTCGTTGATCTGGACGAGCGAGTATTCAGCTTGTTCGCTCTGAGGCTCAGGCAAGAGGGAAAGTCGATCTCGACGGTCCACGCTTACCGGAACCATCTGATGGGTGCTTTGAAGTGGGCGCGACAGGTTCGGATTATTGACAAGCGTCCTGATCCGCCGCCAATTGGAAAGATTGATGATCCTTCTCGCGGCCGGCCGATCACTAGAGAGGAGGCAGAGCGAATCGCCATGCAGCTTCCGTCGATAGTTGGGGAAGATTTTGCGGAACGATGGGCTTGGAATCTGGAAGCGTTGTGGAGGAGTGGGTTCCGGCTGGGTGAAACCTTCAAGTTTTTTTGGGAACCAACGAACGCTGGTCACTATGTCGTGGATCTGCAATCTACCCGACCCATGATTCACATTACTGCATCTGCTGAGAAGGCAAGAAAGAACCGGATGATCCCGATGGCACCGGATTTTGCTTTGCTGCTTAAATCGGTCAAGAAAAACAAACGCCATGACCTTGTATTTAAGTGGCCTATCACGACTGGCTATTCGATGTCGATCCAGACCGTGGGTCGTTACATATCTCGCTGCGGGCGACAGGCAAATGTTGTCGTCAGCGATAAGAATGGTTTCGTTAAGTGTGCAACTGCCCATGATTTCAGACGCTCCTTTGGTGCTAGATGGTCACCAAAAGTAATGCCAGATACTTTACGAGTAATGATGCGTCACGCTTCTATATCTACTACCCTTGAATACTACGTCCAGGCGAACGCCACGAAACATGCCGATGCTCTGTTTGAAGCAGTCGGTGATATGTCAGACATTGAAACACCTGTTCTATCTGCAAAGCTCTAAGCGGAGGACATGGGACTCGAACCCACAACCGATTGCTCGGCACTTCAGTTCCAGTGAAGCTGCTTTCCAATTTGCCTATCCTCCGGCTGTTTTGACAAGTCTGGTCACAGCCAGTCAAAAATACCTGTTGACTTCTTTATTGACATTCCCCATAGTTGTTTTCGGTGAGGCGAGCGGTGACCAAACCGCAAACCGTGTCCATTGCATTGGTTTTGCTGTCAATGCGTCTAAGTTCCAGTGAGACTGCTTTGTTGATCTGGAGCGAAGAGATGTCGATACGCTGCGTTTGGTCATCCATCAACTTGATTGCTTCACCGCTATGCGTAGTTCGGAACTGCGTTTAGGTGGGAAATCGGGTGAGTGATGGAGCGAGCGATGAAACCTGAGCTACGGGGAATGTGGGTGACTGACACCTCACTGTTTTCCAAGACTTGGGTTATACGCTTAACCAGTGAGGTGAATGGAGTGTTCAGAATTATTCGCAAGGCTGCGAAGACGGCAAAGGAACGCCGTAGCGTGAAATGGTTTCGTGGCCGAGTTCTGGGTCACCTTGCTGCCGATTACTCCGCATCTCCTTTTCTTATCCGTTCTGGATGTAAGCCAGTCAGCCAGTTTGCTGTGGTGACAGTGTGTCGTGATGGAAAGCTCATGGTCGAGCAACTCATCTTGACAGACAAAAGCACCATCTACGACCGCGACGAGGCTTGCATGAAGGATGGAATGCGAATCCCAATAGAAGATGAAATTAAGGCGGCAATGGATCTGATCCGAGCCAGTCGTCCGATCAGTGATTACGCGGAGCATTGGGTCGGATCGGACGACCCCGGTATCCGCGAAATCAATCTCATGGAAGTGTAAACATGCTTGTTTTGACGCGAAAAGATAGTGAGGGAATACGCTTCACTTTATCAGACGGGAGGAAGATTGAAATCTTTATCAGCCAATGTAGGTCTGGCCTGACATCGACGCAGATGAAAGCACCGCTCGACATTGTGATTGAGCGAATAGATAGAAACGGTAATTCACAGGTGAAGAAGAAATGAGCAGTACAGAAAATTTAACAGATGCAGAATATCACGCGATGCTGCATATTCTTTCAGCGACGACGATCAAGGCCGCATACCGTCAGCAGTGGGAGCTTTACGACCAGCGGTATGTCAGCCAGTCGATTCCTCCACTCGACCTATCAGGAAACATCCGAGTCCAGATCGGCTCTCTTGTTCACGCAATTTTACTGGAGCAGGCCGAGCCAGCCGACAAAATATCGCACTACCCAGCAGATTGCTTCAAGAGCAATGGATCAATCAATCCCAAGCCAGCCGCAGCATACCGCGAGCTGATGTCGTTGCAGGGAAAGACAGTTTTAAAAGACGAAGACTATCACCGGGTAGTCAGCATCTGCAATTCAGTCATGGACCAGCCGCTTGGGGATCTGGTCATGGACCCCAGTGCGGTATTTGAGACTGCTGTTTTTTGGACGGATTCTACGACTGGTTTGAAGTGCCGGTGCAAGCCTGACTTTATGTTTGAAACGGAGGATCAGGTCACGATCTACGACCTAAAAGTGAGTGAGGCTGCGTCACCAGATCAGTGGGAAAGGGTTGCAAAGAACCAACTCTACTGGCTCCAAGACGCTCACTATTCATCCGGTGTCGCTCACGCAACCGGCAAGCCCGTCGCGTTCAAGTTTTGGGTCGTCGAAGCCGTCGCGCCGTACCGAGTCGGTTGCTATGAATACGATCCAATTTCGCGTGAGCGAGCCGGTGAGGCGTACCAGCGACTACTTGCTGAAATGAATCGTCGCTATCAAGCAAGCGATTGGGTCAGTGACTGGACGCGAAATCCAACTGTACTAACGCTCGATGCGTGGGATGTAAATCTTCCTGACGAAGAATTGGAGGGATTTGATGAGTGAGCAAGGCGAAGAATTTGACGGGCGAAGCGGAGAGATGAAAGTGTCTCAGTGGCTTTCCTCCGAAGACATTCAAGGACAAACAGTCCAGGTAATCGTCGCGGCCTGTCGCAAGCACAAAGATGTGCAGTTTGATCAGGGTCGCAAAGAAGACACAGTCTTTGCACTTGAGTTCAAGGGTAAGGGCAAGCAGTTGGTTCTCAATTCAACGAATCGAAAACGAATGGTCGAGCTATTTGGTAACAACGTCAAGGAATGGAAAGACAAAGAGATCACTCTCTACGTCAATGAAAATGTCCGGTTCGCCGGAAAGAAAGTTTGTGGAATTCGGATTAAGTGACGACGCACGGTGCGTCAATTTTTAGCTCTGGAAAAGGATTGAAGATGACTACTGGTTTAGTTTTGGCGATGGGGCTGTTTTTTGGTTTTGGTGCAAATCGATGCCAATCGAATCAGTGCCAGGTCAAGAAGATTGAGGTCAGTGCTGAGATCATCGAAAGTGATCAGGCAGCTTGCGAAGAAGAGGTGAGGCGAATGGTCTTGCTTAGAAGGGTTCATGTCTACCGAACGCCATCGGGTTGCTTTGAAGGCTGTGGGATCTCCCGCCTTCGAGAGGTTCCAACGTGCCGGCCAAATCGAAAGATGCGTCTAACAGGCGACTGCACGGTCGAGAAAAACGGATGGTTTTACCGCGCTCGTTTGTGGCGTTAGCACATGTGCGGGCCGAGTGGCTCTGGTTTGTTTTTGTTGTGTCAAACCACAGGGATGCAACTTCCCTGACCGCACTTATGAATTGGATTCGACGAAGGAGAATGGAAGATGGACACTGAATTGATGGACGCAGAAGCGGTTGAGCTTGCTGACCTAGAAGTGAAGGTGCGAGAGGGATTCAGGAAAGGCTTGGAAGCGTTTGCCGCGCTCAAGTCGATTCGCGATTTGCATCTTTACAAAGCAAGGGGATTCAAGTCGTTTGACAAATACTGCCAGAGCGAGTTTGGGATCAATCGCTGTTATGCAGACAGGAACATTGTAGCAACAGGTGTGCTGGAAAAAGTGATGACCTTGGGCGGCACTTTTGGCTGTGCTGAAAAGATCACGACCGAGCGACAGTGCAGGGAGTTGTTAAAGGTTCCAGACGAGCAACTAGGTCAGGTGCTTGAAGAGATTGGTGTGCTGGCAGATGAGAAGCAGAAGCCCAATCTACCTGCGAATTTGATCCGAGAAGCTGTCAAGAGAGTTGTCCCGAAGGCAGAGCCAAAGCCGCCAATAGCGTTAGAGAATTACGAGCCAGAGCCGAAGCCGGAATCTGAACCTGAGACACAGGGAAAGACAGTCGTAATCGAGGATCTGCCTGAGCCTGACTACATCAGAAACAAGCTTTCTGCGAGAGAAGTTGAGATGTACCACCGGATGGGCAAGACGACGCTGAAGGATTTGCGTAGGCACATGAGTCAGTTCGGGTTCTACACCAAGTATGAAGAAGTGCTGGATCAGATTGAGGCAGAGTTCACTATTGCCAAGGAGGTCGCTGATGCCTTCCCAAACTGAACTATTTCCAGAGCCAAGAAAGTTTAAGACTTACGATGCCAAGCCGGTGAAGCCTGCAAAGCTGGTTGAGCCGGAAGCCCCGTTTCCTTACTGGCCGCACCAGATCCGCATCCATGAAGACTGTCAGGCAATGTTTGGCAGCCAGTGTCGGGTTCAGTGGAGCATCAACACATGCAAAAGGTTTTGTGTCGTCGCGCCGTGTGGCGCAGGCAAGACCGCAATGATGCTTCGTGTCATCAGGAACAGCGTCAGCAAGGGGCTACGAGTAGTCATTTACTCATGCAGGATACAAAACACCAAGCAGATCATTGAGACATTGGAGAAGCATGGCGTTGAGTTTGGCGTAGTCGCTGCTGCATTCAAAGGCAGGGGGAACCTTGATGCTGCTGTTCAGGTGTGTCAGTTACAAACTGTTCACGCAAGAGACTTTATTCCAAAGGCTGACATCGTCTTGGTTGACGAAGCTCACCAACAAGCGTCAGCAATGGCAAAAGACGTACTTGATTGGCATATCGATTCGGGCTGTCGGGGAATTATTGGGTACACGGCAACGCCAGTGTCAGTGAAGGACTTTTACGACCACATCATTGATCCACCTACATTCCAGGCATTGCTGGATTGTAAGGCCCACATGCCTGCCAGAATCTACGTTCCAAGTTCACCAGAAGCGGTGTTGCGAAGTAGGAAGAAAGCACTGCCTACCAATAAGGATGGCGAGATTACGCAATCCACTGATCGTGAACTCAATGAGATTGAGATCATTTACCCGGAAGTTCTTGAGTGGTTACTGAAGCTCAACCCCAACCTTGAGCCAACTGTACTGTTCGCGCCTTCGGTTGATGATACCTATGAGTATGTTCGCAGGTTTGCCAAGAGCGGTATCCGCGCCGCGTCCATTGACGCAAACAATGTCACCGTTGCTACACCAGATGAAAACGGCAAGCTAGTTGTTGACACATTGCAGTCCAATTTGGCGCACCGAGAGATGGTACTCGATGGCCTCGCAGATGGGACTTATAAGGTTGTTTGTAACCGATTCATCCTTAGAGAATCTTTTGACTGTCCTGTGTTGAAGCACTGCATCATCACCACGACGATGGCTGGCCTAGGCACCTACTTGCAGTCGGTCGGTCGCGTTCTTCGGTACACAGACAAGTACGACTACGTCACGATCCAAGACCATTCTGGCTCCTGTTTTCTGCATGGCCGTCCAGACCGTGATCGTGCCTGGAGTCTCGACGATACCAACAAGAAGTTGGCAGCAGCCGCTCGCAAAGCTGGCGAAAACGAAAACGATCCCAACGAAAGCAAAGTCTGCCACAAATGCCGGATGGAATACAGCGGATTCAAATGTCCTAACCCAAGCTGTGCTGGGATCACAAACAACAACTCTTTGATCTACCGGGATGCCAAAACCGGCAAGCTCGTTGAGATTGATGCAAACGAATTGCTGCCGCGCAAAAAGCGAACCAAGGATGCTGACTACTACTTAAATGGCAAATTCTTTGGGGCCAGTAAGAGCGGCGCGACGGTAAAGCAGGCATTCAAGCTCGCCAAGATTAAAGCCAAGAATGCTGGCGTGTCGGCCTTTAAGCCTCAGAAGATTTACGTTCCTGTTGATGGGTCAAAGGATTGGCATCGCCCTGTTCGCGATGTGTATCGGTACATAGGAGATCAGCGATGGATAAAGAAATAGAGGAAGTGGCTGATGCACCTCGGTGGTCAGTGATACTCAATTCAATCAAGACCGCGAAGACACAACAGATCCTGAACTTTATCGGGCAGGTTGTGAGGCTGCACAAACAGCACGGTGCTGACTACACCAAAGACGAATCAATGATGAGTAATTTTCGCGACTCATTTCAACAGCGGAAAACGGAACTTGAGGAAAAAAACGATGGCTGATTACGACAATAACATGACCGGAATCATCAGTAAAAATGATCGCAAGGAGAAGGAAACACACTCTGACATCAAAGGCAAGTGCGAGATCGAGGGGAAGCAATACTACATCGATGGATGGTTGAAGCAGAGAAAGGATGGCAGCGGCCATTTCTACAGCCTCAGCTTCAAGTCTGTGGACGGATCGAATGTTCCAGCGTCATCTGTTGCACAAAGCGGCGACATCCCTTTCTGAGGGACGAGGGTAATGGTCCGGTACTTGGCGGTGACAAACGCAGCAGCTTGCTGTGCATCGCGACCGAGCGGGTTCGACTCCCGCAACCCTCTTTTGAAAAACTACTGATAAACAACGTACCTGAAACCACTCGCAAAAAACTCAAGGCAAACATTCCGGTGAGGTGAGGAACTGACCGGCGGCGAGTAAAAGCACCCACCCAAAGCGATGCCCCGAACGGCAAGGGCAAGTCAAGAGAGACAGCAGAGGGATGATCTTGGGGGCTGGATTGAAGGTCGCAGAGTCTTACGAGAGTCAATGGTGTCTCTCTAAGAATATGCCGGCGGTACGCAAATACACAATTTTCTGTTTCTGTTTGATGGAGCGATTACTGATGAGTGCAGACCAAGTGAGAAGGAACCGAGAGTTCCGACTGGAGCTTTTGTTATTAGGCATGGCGTTGGGCCGTGCTGGTGATCGGGAGCGGATCTGTGGGTCAATCGAGTTTGACAAACTCCAGTCACCGATGGCCGCGAAGTGTTTTCAGGCAGTTGAGTCGCGAGACTCGTTCGATATCGAAGTCGCCAAAGGTGTTTTTAAGCAATTTGGTTTTGAGGTTAGTGACAACATCTGCGACTCGCTGATTGCCCAAGTGAATCTAAATAATGCTCGCCGCGAGATGCAGATTTGCATTGATCTAATGCAAGTGAAACCGGACACCGACATCTCGCAAGCGATTGCTGATGTCGAAGCGTGTGTTTTGAAACTTAAAGATGTTATTCAAGAAAAGGATGCGTTGGTATGAGCGAGAAAAATTTTACAGAGGAATTCTGCAATTCATTAGGCATTAAGAAAACCTTGATTCTGAAGACATTTAATGGAGAACCCATTGATGAAGATGTATACATCGACATCCTCGCAAAGTGGCAAGACGGAACATTCACTTATCATCGAAATGTCTTCAATTCAACTTACTCATTGTTCTGGGAGTTGGATGAAATTGGCGATCCTGGTGGCACGGAATTCATGGAAGCGTACCCAAGAACAGACGACCTTGAGGACGAGTACGTTGAGATTGATCCAAAGAACTCAAACTTAGACAGAAACTTTACATGGAGCGAGTTAATGAATAGTGGGCCAATAGAGATATCTATTGGGTGGGAAGAGGAGATTGCTGACAACGGAGATCAGAGTGAGTGATTCAAAACTAATTCTTCGAGAGGCCCGCATTGCCGGTCACAAAGACTGGCCGAAGTGGATGCCGATGGGGAACGTCACATACTCCGAAGCAGCGAGGCGTATGGCGTTGTGGTTTTACAACTTTGACAAGGCAAAAAAGATCCCGAACAAGTTGCAGATTTTTGTTCGTGATCAGGGTGGTGACGGGATTGAGTTTCCGTTCAATGTTGAATTACGGGTCGATACTAAAGTAACAGCACTGCGAGGTGACTATGACAACTAATCACGAAAGGTTCTTGCATCACCTTGATGCAAGCGAGAAGGGCGTGTCGTTTGTTTCTGATTGGCTAAGTGATTTTGGAGTCGATGTGTCGCATGGTCAAATTACAAAAGCCAAGGAAGCAAAGGACTGGAAGAAGCATGTTGACTCTGGCGACCTGTTTATAAAGCAGCGTGTTGAGGTCAAAAAGCTTTCCTATTGCTTCAGCACGACGCACTGGCCGCATGGAAAGAAATTCCTGGTGTGCGCCAAGCATTCATTCGACAACGCATCGCCGCGGCCATTCATGTATGTCTACGTCAGTGGTGACGAGCAATGCATCGCCGTGGTTAAGTCTGAAACCTGGCGGAAATGGAGAACGGGAGAATTTCCAGACAGGCGATACGAGGGCAATTCAACTCAACCGTGTTACTACGCTTCGTTGGATTGCGTTAAGTTTTTTTCAGTAAGCAAGGATGAGTCAGATGAAACCAGTGACGATCACGGTCGATCAACCGCCGCAACAGGTGAAGCCGAATATTCGCTGCCATTACATGAGCAAAGCTGCTGCGACACGCAAGTATCGAGCGCACGCTAAAGATCAGGCAATGGCCGCTTGTTATGACGAAGATGTGCGAGAGCCAATTAGTGAAGCCAAAGTCGAAATTACTTTCTACCACAAGACTCGCAGCTTTATGGACCGAGACAATATCCTTGCAAGCCTTAAGGCAGTCTTTGATGGCTTCTCTGATGCGGGCCTGTGGCTTGACGACAGAGAATGCATCTTCATGCCAGTGGCGAGGAATAAGGATGCTGAGAATCCGCGAGTTGAAATTACTGTAAGCGAGGTGAACGATGAGTGTTTGGAGGGTTAAGTGGATAGAAAAAGACGGTTCGGTTTGTTGCCGGTTCAGGGGGCGAAAGAGCGATGCAACTTCACGCGCTCGACGAGCCAAAAAAGAAGGTGCGGAAAACGTCACCATGGAATACATAACAATCCCAATTGGCTACAGGTTTGATTTTATTGATTGGCTTAATGCACAGATGCAGCTCCTTGAAACAGAAGAGGTTTTGTGATGATCGCAGTTTGGCTACTCGTTTTGGGTGTGATGAGTATCGCTGTTGCATTTCTTTTGTTGCAGAGGGATTCAGATGACTAACGGGAAGGGCGATGCGCCGAGATTAGTAGATCGGGAAAGGTACGCCACCAACTTCAACGAGATTCAATGGAATGACGGAAGCTCAGTCGATTGCGAGAGTTGTGAGATCGGTTGCGGATACTTTCGCAAGACGGGGGTGGTCTGTTTCCCTCTCTCGGAGCAGCAAAAGCCTAAGCAGGTATGTCTACGCAACAAAGGAAAAAAGAAAGCTGAAAATTAGGATCAGCGATCATCGCCCAAACAAAAAGACAAGTAGCGATCTTAACTTCTACCCAAAGTCGTACAGGCAGCAGAGCCTTGCACGACATCTCGACGGGCGAAAGCACAGGCACAGGCTCAGACGCAAAAAACCTCGCTAGTCATCTTTGGGAAGAAGCACATCAACATTCTCAATGCAAGAACGAAGTATGGTGTAAGTAGTTGTGTTGTGATCGCACTTGCGACGACGATTGGCATATGCCCATGACGCCACGATTACAGATCGTTTTGTAATGCTGATAATGCGACCAAACACTGTGAACTTCTCTGCCTTGGCACCCTTGCTGCTTTCAACGTGATCGAGAAAGGTGATGGCGACTGTATCGTTTACCTTCATTTGTCTTCCTTGATAAGCTTCTGGGGCATCGGCTCGAAGTAAGCGGTGTGTCCATCCACGACGACAGCACAGCCAATTACAGACTTTTGATTATATTTCCGACCGTACTCGAAATGCAGAGATCGGTCTGACACACCGCATCCTGTCATGCATCCAAAGATTCTATGCTTGGTGTTGGCTAGATACTCAACGCCGCCTTGCTGGTGCAAGTGTCCTTGGACGAGGCTGCAATGCTCTGCGTTGGCGTTGTTCAATGCGGCCATGCGACCACCCTTGCCTTTGTCTCCATGGCGATAGATTACGTTATCAATTTTTAGGTCTGCGTACCGTGGGTGTGCTTTCCATTTGACATTCCAAATTTGGCCGGGCTTTCTTAGGTAGTCGTGTGGCAATCCAACCTCGTCCGCCCAACGCCAAGGGAGTATGTCGTGGTTTCCAAGCAGCCAGTCAGCTTTGGGAAATAACTTTGTCAGCTTGTCGATCTGCTCCTGTGCCTTCTCTTTTTCCTGAACAGGGTTTTTGAGCTTGGGGTTTTTCATGTGGAAGTTCAACGCCAAGTTATCAACCAAATCCCCAATGTGTACGACTCTCTCGCATTGCCATTGGCTATGAATCTCAGCTAACCATTCTGGGTAGCGTGGGTGCATCGCTGGGCAATGTGAATCGCCTATGCATAAGACGCGAGCCATTGTTTTCCCTTTAAGTGTGAGTCATTCAGGATCTTGCTCATCAAGAAAATCAAGCGTCCATCTGATGCTTGACATGTGCCTGCTTCCAACTTTCTTCGTCTTGAGTTTTACCCGGCCCTTTGGCGTTGATACACCAAGCAAATACCAATTTCTAACTGTACTGCGTGGAACATCAACAATGCCACTCTTCTTGAGCTGATGACGCAGATCCGTAAGCGGCATCAGTGCTTTGTTTTCCGAAGCGTTGAATGTTGTCTTCAAATTTCTCACCTATGTATTTCAGTCCAATGTTGGCCGATCTGCACCAAGGGTGTTTGACGCAATGGATTGCTATCGCAGAATGCAAGCCTCAAAACATCGCGACAAGTTCTTTCACTTTTGGCTAGGCAAACCATGTCAGACGACTCTGTTGAAAATGATGCAGAGCAAGAGGCTTTCCCTGATGTAGAGCAAGACGCTCAGGTTGATGATTCATTAAACAACTCTGATGTAGCGGACCCCTCACCTCCCGCTGCGCAGGGTGACGGCGACAACGGCACGGAAGCCGTTGACGCTGCTCCAGCTTGGTCTTCTGCTTTGCAAGACGCTGGATTCCAAAGTTTCGACGATCCAGGCAATGCTGTGCAAGCCTTGGTCGAGGCAAACAAGCAGCGAGAAGCTCAAGTCCAGCAGTACGCTGACCAAGTAAAGTTCTACCAAGAGCAGTCTAAGTTTCGCGAGCAATACGCAGAGCCGCAGCAAACAACACCCGAGCCTAAAAAGCTCGATCCTTTGGGTGAGCTAATCGATGGCTGGAAAGAGCCAGGTTGGGCGCAGCAATACATTGAAACTGACGAGGAAGGCAATCGGATGATTGCTGACCATGTTGACGACACTACACGGGAAAAAATCCTCGGTATAGATCGCAAGATGCGTCAATGGCAGGACGTTTTGCAAGATCCGCGTCAATTCGCACATGCGATTGATCAGCGTGTCGAGCAGATGATCTCAGACAAATTTGAGCAAAGCTACACCCAGAAGCAATCTCAGGCGACAGAGCAATCGCATGTCGATGGGTTCATTAACGAGAATGCTACATGGTTGTATCAGCAAGATCCTGCAACCGGAAATTACGTTCAAGATCCGATCAGCGGAGATTTTGTTTACTCGCAGCAAGGCCAGCAATTCTTGCAGCACATGGACTCCGCGGCCAAAGATGGAGTGGCCGCAGCGAGCAAGCAAATTCAATACGCAAAACTTGCGATGGGCGTTGCATCGCCAACACAAGCAGTGCAGCAGCAGCCAACTCAACGCACAGCCGCAGTCGCACAGCAGCAGAAGCGAGCGATGCGTGGAACAACAAACCAACGGACTGGAACGCAGAATGCATTTAACGGTGTATCTGCTGAAAGCGGTGGAAGCCAAACAGGGCAAGAACAAATGTCGTTTGGTGAATCTGTACTCGCAGCCATGCAGGTTGGCGAGTGATTTTTATTTCCTGAGTGCTGTAGATAGCACCGTACACGGAGGATAGAGAAATGCCAAATGGCTTCCAGGGCTTTGATCGCTTTTCTTGGCAGCGATCTTTAACAACTACTATGCCGAAGCTACTCAAGGAAATTGAGGATGCTTCAAAACGCAACTTCGCGCTGCTCGCGCTTATGGAACAGGCTGGTCGAATCAGCACTGGTCATGGCGGTGAAGGCATACAGTGGGTAGTGAAATACAAAGACCATGCAACCCAAGCAGCGACCGGCGAAAACGCTCGTAGCTTTGTTGCGCAGAGCTTGTTCCGGCATGCTGCTTTGGACTGGCGCGGATATGAGTGCGTTGACTCAATTAAGAGGCGCGAACTCGAAAAAAATAAGGGCGAAGCAGCAATCGTCAAGGTTGTTGATCAGTTTGCCGAACGCATCAAGAGTAGCTTGATGGAAGGACTCGCCACACAATTTTACGTTGACGGCGAGGACGTAAATAACGAAAGGTACTGGCATGGGCTTAAAACGCTCGCGCAAAGTAACGGCGAAACCTTGACACTTGGAACCAATGTTGCTCGAACTGCAAACGCAGCCGACAAAGTGTTTGCTCCGAGTGGAAGCTACGCAAACTTAGACTGTTCGCTTGGCTACTACGGTGGATCGCAAGCTGCTGGCTCATCCTTTCCAGAGTCAACCGCCGATAAGCAGTACGATTTTTGGTCGCCATTGCAAATCGTCAATGACTCGACTGCATTCACTGGCGCAACTGCTGGTGCAAAGATGGAGCAGGCGATGCGATATGGCATCACGCATGCCCAGCGTAATAGCACTATCGAAGGTCAGATTACTAACGTCATGCTTGACCGGAACAAGTACATCGAACTGAAAGACCACAACGATGGTCGCCAGACGATTGAAGTGACCAACGCTCCTGGCTCTCTGCGCGAATTGGGATTTCTTAACTCGTACAGATTTGACGGATGTGAAATCTCATACGAGAACGCAGTTCCAGTTGGTTTCGGGTTCGGGATCAACCTTCAGTGCATGGAGCTTATGGCACTGACTGACGACCTGTTTGACGCTGAGGGTGGTCCGCAATACGACCTTGCTACCCAAAGCTTAAACGCAGTTGTCTCGACATTGAGCAACATCAAATATAAGTCGCCTCGCAACTTTGTCGTGTGGAAGCCGCTGTCCGCAGCGTAGTCCGTTTCACTTTGTAAATTACAAACATAATAGGAAAATTAGAGATGAATGATTCAGTTTCTGATTTTGGCCTCGGTGAAACAATCCGAGGACAAAATGACGACGCCATTGACATTAACACCGCGCTTGACGGTCGAGAGTACACATTCCCTGTGACTGCTGCTGTAGCAACTGCTGCTGGCATGCACAATCGTACTGTTGGTCGTCGCGTCACCGCCCGCATCCTTCGCAATAAAACTGGTGGCACTCTTGCTGCCGGTGAAATCGTTGTGCTTGACATTGATGGCGGTCACGCTGGCCTTGGCAAGGCAGACGCAAAGTCTTCGGCGGGCGACCGTTGTTGTCTTGTCGTCGATCCTTCGTTGGGTTCTTCCTCAGTTGCTGACAACGATCTGTTTTTAGCAATCGTAAAAGGCCCAACCAAGATCAAGCAACCTGCTTCCGCTGTGTCGCTGAGTGCGGGTGGTCAGATTCGTGCTGGTGCAAGTGGGCGATTGGCAGGCGTAACGGAAGCTACGCTGGCTCATCAAGTCGCCAGTCTTGGAACAGTTGTCAAAGCTGACAGCACAAACAACGGTCTTGTCGAGGTTGAGCTTAACCCTCAGTGGGTCTAGCACACGCGGCAAAGTCAGGATGGTTTACAGCGGACGAGCCGCGTTGTTGGTTCGTTCGCTTTTTTTATGGATGATCACATGCCTTTGCAAGATGAAATTCCTGATCCAATCGAAGCAGAAGCTAATCGAGCTGGCTGCAAGTTTTGTACGCACTGTGGGTCACGAAAGAGTCTTGATGAGTTTCACAAAGATGTGTCAAAGGAAGACGGTCACCGAGATGTCTGCAAGGCATGTCGAACCAAGTTGGCGGAACAGTCTAAGCAAGATCAGCTAGATCACCGGCTCGCTGTGCTTGAAGAACAGGGACTTGAGACTCTTGAGACGCTCAAAGATGGTGGGTCATTCGATCCCCATATCAATGAAATTTTTGAGAGCATGCTTCGACCGTTTGGTGGTGTGAACGGTTGGGCAAAGCACCTATTCGCGACATACCTGGCATGTGATCCAGGTTCCCAGAAGCGGGTAAAGATCCATGACATGATGATGCAGTTGGCTGGCAAGGTAACCAAGCTTGGGCTTGCCGAACGCCAACTCGACATGATGGAAGAACGTGACCTAATCCAAGTCATGCGTCAGCATCTTGTTGAGTACCAGGAAGGCAATTCGCTTCCACCGACCGCAATACCAACTTTCAACGACACGGTTGTTGATGCGGAGGTGAAAGATGCCGGCTGAAAAAGGTTCGATGCCTGAAGGTGCAATGGAGCTTGTCGGTAAAGGCAACGCAAACTTTGCTAAGAAGAAAGCAATCCGTGTCGCGAATGAGATAGCACAGCGAAGACTAGAGTCGCTAAATCTCTACGTCCCGCAGGCAACGCAGGATGAGTTTCATCAATGTGATGCACCTGAGTGCATGATCATGGGAGGCAACCGTGGTGGTAAGAGCCTTGCCGCGTTCGTTGAAATAGCGCGTGCTGTGCAAGGGAAAGACCCGTACAAAAAGTATCCACTGCGAGATGGGGTGTGCGCGATCATTGGCTACAAGCAGTGGCATATTGGAAATGTGATCTACGGCTACCTGTTTAAGGCAGGAGCATTCAAGATCATCCGAGACTCTGAAACAAATCTTTGGCGTGTGTATCGACCGTGGGTTCCTCAAGACAAGGCTCGCGCAAAAGAAGCCAAGCCCGCGCCACCACTAATTCCGCCGCGAATGATTGAGAAGATTGTTTGGCAAGACCGAGCAAAGCAGATTTTTAGCAATGTGTTTCTCAAGAACGGTTGGGAAATCAAAGCGTTCTCTTCACGATCAAAGCCGGAACAGGGCTGGCAAGGTGACCTGATTTCGATTGATGAGGACATCCTCGATCCAAGTTGGTACGAGGAAAGTGCGGGTCGTTTAATTGACCGTGCTGGTCGCCTGATCTGGTCGGCATTACCGCACGATGAAAACGACGCGATGGCACGTTTCGCTGAACGCGCAGAAACCCAAGAAGAGGCACATGAGCGAGGCGGTCCAAAACCGACAACGGTTGTTTATCGCATCAGTATGGAGAGTAATCCCTATCTTCCCGAAGAAGCGAAGAAGGCTGCGGTTGCTGGTTGGAAAAGCATGGGTGATGACGTTTATCGAAAACGTGCATTGGGTGAAATGGTCACCGACTCTGTCCTGATGTACCCGATGTGGAAACGGGGTCTTCATGACATTCAAGGTTACGCCGGTCAGTTAAACGGGGAGGCTGATCAGTACCTGAAGGAACGTCGCGTTCCTCAGCACTGGTGCAGGCGACTGGCGGTGGACCCCGGTCACGACACTGCGGCTGCCGTGCTGGTGGCGACTCCACCGAGTGGTAAGTGGCATTTGGTTTATGACGAGATATACATTCATCAGTGTGATGCTCGAAAAATCGCTTACGCACTTTCAAAGAAAACAGCCGGGGTTTGGTTCCAGACGTTTGTGATTGATGCTCACGGTGGAAACCTTACATCAATAGATACCGGAATTGCGCCTCGCGAAGCGTATGAACGCGAGATGAAAAAAGAGGATGTGCAGTGCGTTGAAACGCGCCATCGTTTCATACCTGGGTGTTCCGTAATTGCTTACCGCGAAGAGGTGTATCGCGGGATGCTGTCAGTCGGAGGCAGCGGTAGCCCACAGTTGATCGTTGACTTTGAACGCTGCCCAAACCTAGACCGCGAGATGCGTCGATTCCGCAAGAAGAAGGTCAATGGCAATGTTACCGACACTGGAAATCGTCGATCAAACACGCATGCAGTCGAGTGCCTTGAGTATTTAGCAGCATACCTAACAGACTCTCGGCAAACATACATCCCACCCAAGAATCGTCGTCGTGTCGAGACACCCGGCCAGCGAAGGGTGCGCCAATTCAAGGAACGAAAGCGTCTGCGGCAAGAGGCAGCAAATCCGTTTGGTGCAGGAACCAGCACCATCATTTTGGGACCAACAGGAATTTATGAAGATGGCTAAAAAATCAACCCGTCGAGAACCAAGCAGTCCAGCACAAGAGAATCTACTACAAGCCGAAGAATGTGCCTTAGTGGAGCCAAAACCATGGGAAATGCCACAGCCGAATCGTGGTCAGATAGTCATCTTTTACCACCGCGCCACCGTTTCCGAAAACAACGCTGACATTGCGCATGTGATGCGAGTTGGTGAGCGATCAATCGAGGTTGCGTTTCGAGGCCAAGGCTATTCGGAAGTGCTGCACAAAGATGACGATAGGCTACTCAAAAACCCTGACTTGCGGATGGATGTTGATGGTGTTTGGGATTTCACTGAAGAAAAGAAACACCTAGACATTTCCATCAGCAAACTCGAAGAACGAATTACTGAACTTGAAAATAAGTAGGTTTCGACAATGGATGATTACGGACCACAACGCACGGCAGCAGCTAGTTACCCGCTTCAGCCAATCGTTGACCGATGGAAAAGAGTATTTGCTTCTGCCAGAAAAGACAGAAAAGAGAAGTTTGATGTGTACGCCGACGAAGCGATGACTTTTTATGATGGCCCTAACAATGCCATGTGGTCGTCGATGAGGGGTGGGGGAACGCACGATGGGTTTCTAGGAAAAGACATCCCAAAACCGCAGTTTCAAATGTCGGTCAACCGCCTGTTTGAGGCTGTTTCGATGTTTGGGCCTGTCTTGTACCACCAGAATCCAACTATCGCCGTCACGCCTCGCCAGAATCCAAAAATCAGCATCGAGACTTTCTACGCGGGTAACCAGGAAGCGATGCAGTTGCTTTCTATGACACAAGCAGTGCAGCAAGGTGTGGTGACCGATCCGTACATAATTCAAAGCGTCCAGATGCTGTACCAGCAGTATCAACAGAGTGTCGATGCTGATGAAAAAGCATCAATAATCGACAAGGATCACAGTTTGATTCTGGAGTCGATTAGCAACTATATTCAACAAGAAGGCAGCAAGCAGGACGAAGCTCGTCTAGCAATAACCGAGGCTATTATTACTGGCCTTGGCCTGCTTCACATCGAAGTTGAACAGCCGCCGGGTGGTGGTCCCAAGATGGCGCGGAGCAGGTTCAGGACAAACAAAGACTTATTGGTAGATCCAGACGCAAAGTATTGGCGTGATGTGACATGGATCGCACTTAGGAATTGCCAGCCAGCAAACATTGTCGAGGACAAATTCGGACTTCCTCCTGGTTCACTAAAAGGAAAGTACGCTCGCAAGTCTGCAATGGACAGCAAGTCATCGGGATCTAAGCGAAATGGTGATGGATCGACAGCAGGCGTAACGCATGACCTAGTGGAATACTGGGATGTCTACTCCAAGAATGGAGCCGGCCAGAACATCAAGCTTGGATCGAAGGACAAGAAGGTTAAGGGGCTAGAGATGCTTGGTGACTATGTACACCTTGTTATCTGCGAACAATGTCCTTATCCGCTAAACCTTGCCCCGAATGTACTTGCTACTGGCGACATGGAGCTAATCCTTGAGAGAGCGTCGTGGGAAGTTCCTTTCTGGGATGATTACTGGTCGGATGGCGGATGGCCGATTGTGCGACTGTCGTTTCATTCCAAACCCGGCGAAGTCTATCCGATATCGATGGTCAAGCCGGTGCTTGCTGAGTTGAAATTTATAAACTGGTGCATGAGTTTTATTGCAGACAAAGTGGCGGCAGGGTCAAAGATTTATGTCGGTGTCATGAAGGAAGCTGGCGAAAACATTAGGACACAGTTGACATCAGGCAGCGGACCATTTTCGATCATTGATCTAGAACGAATCAGTGGGTCTAAGATTGGAGACATGATAAGTTTCCTCAAGGCTCCTGAGTTCAACGTAGAAATTTGGCGAATGATTTCAGAATGCAACCAGATGGTGGACAAAAGGCTGGGGCTTACGGAATTGATGTATGGGATGTCCGGTCGTCAGATGCGTTCAGCAGCAGAGGCGCAGTATCGACAAGAGAATATAAACATTCGGCCTGACGACATGGCTTCCAGAGTGGAGGATTGGCTTTCTCTGAGTGCAACACGCGAGATTCAAGCAATGCGATTTCTTGCGGAGTTTGAGGATCTTGTCCCTATTGTTGGTCAAACAGCCGCCAATGTCTTTGCCGAACAAATCCTGACAGGCGATGTGTCTCGCATCACCCGTGATTTTCGTTATCGCGTGGAGGCAGGCACTGCTCGCAAGCCCAATCGCGACACTCAGATCGCTCAACTTACAGATATTGGTCAGTACATTCTTCCGGTCATTCAGCAAGCAATGATGAGTGGAGTCACTAGACCGTTCAATGCGTACATGGAAGCACTTGGTAGAGCAATGGACATTGCCGTTGATCCGTTTTTGCTTGGCGAAGAAGAGCAGCAGATGCTTATGCAAATGAACGCGCCGCCACAAGAACAACCCCCAGAAGAGGAAGTGCAGGAATGACGCCGCAACGAATAGCAAGTATAGAAGCCGAGATGGATTTAGTCGGATTGCGTGATGTGTACGATTGGCTAATTGACGAAGGAAATTCGCCAAACATGGCGGCGATGCTGGCGTCACAGAAACCTCCAGGTAGCTGGAACACTGACGCGGATTTCAATCGTAGGGAAAACAGTCGGATGTCATCCATGCGAGATGATAATCTTGAGGCTATCAACAAGATCGCCAAAAGGAGCGGAATTGCGACTCAAGGAAAAACGTATAACGGACAGCTTGGTAAGTATGACGATCCAGCCGCTTGGGTGAGCGGAACTGGTGATGTTCGCACGGCAGCGATTGAGAAGCAGCTTGACATAGACGGAATGGTCAAGGTGCATGGCTACCGTGGTAGAAAAAAGAAGACGCGGCTTGCAAAGGATATTGTTGATAGCCTTGAGTATCGAGCAAGGGCAAAAGACGCAAAGCTAGATGAAAAGTGTCGCAAGAGCGATAATGCGAGGAAAGCATTGCGAGGAAAGCTCGTTGAAAAGCACAGCAAGCCGGGGAAACAATCGTGAAGTATCTAATGAGCCGAGAGCGAAGAGTGGATGTCCGTTCGTCTGCGCGACTTATATACCTAAACACAGTTCGTCGATTCATCACTCCTCGCCTAAACAAGCCAGAGATACTACGGATCGCAGTCGGTGAAACCCGCCAGTCACTTGTCGAAAGCAAAAAGTTCAAATCTGTCATTGGAGGGATACTGCTTGCAATGGCAATGAAGATGGTCGAGAGGCTGATAGAAAAATGGATCGACGAGAATCTGTTTAGCATCGAGTCAGTTCCACCGCAGTTCACTAAAGGAGAGCCAGGCTATGTCTCTTAAACAAAATCGCACATGGCAATTCTTGGTGGGGTGCTTTTGTATTTTTCTTGCATATAAGTGCTGGTCGCTGGGCCTGTTCGCTTGGTTTTTCCGAGAGGACACCGAGGGATTCGAGAGCGTGTCTTTAATGCCGTTGTTTCTGACTGCCGTAGTGAGCGCGATCCAGATGGTGGGCCTGTGTGCCATCATGCTGGTCAGCGGGTTGCAACCGCTTGCAGAAAAAACGGTGGACTACATCCGATCAAAGATGCCAAAGGTAGACCGTGCTGCAAAAGTCATCGAGGAGAAAGTTGATGCTGAAAAACTTATTGCAACGCTTAATAGCTTGGATGAACGCATCCGATCCATCGAAGTCAAAGTCGGAGATGACAAGTGATCGACATCCTCAAAGACACCCCTGCGCCTGTCCAAGAAAAGCAGAAGCCAAGCAAGAAAGTAAGTGTGAATTTGCTGCTTGTTCTTGCGCTTGCGTGGGTTGTTTACGACAGCAGTTATTGGAAAAAGTTTGTTCCCTCGGTTGTTGTCCCTTCAGAGAAGTCTGCACAGGTGTTGTTTGTGACGGACGAGAGCATGACACCGGGTCAGGGTCAAGCGAGCGTGAGCATGAAGGTTGATGATTACTGCGACAAGAACGGTATAGAGAAGCGGCGACTTGAAGCCGGGCAAGACACATCCGGTGCAGAGCAATGGCTGCAAGAGATGGCAGAGATCGGATACGGGCAAGCACCTTCGATTGTGTTTCGATCCGAGTCAGGTCGCCTTGATTGCATCCCCATGCCAGACAGTGTGGATAAGGCGATAGAAGAGATAAGGAGCAGGATGTGACCGACATTAGCTGGGATGCAAACACAGATGCTGTGTGTGGATACGAGTCTCGCGACTGGGATTTGCATCCGCAATTCTCGTCACATCAAGAGTACAGCGGAGCGATCTACCCAAGAAAAGACTGGGTGGAGCTGATCGAGCTTCAGAAAAAGAACAGAACAAGCCCGATGGATGTCCACAAGGGAAACAACATTCCCGTGGAAAATCAGGGGCGTTGGGGGTTCTGCTGGATGTATGGCAGTATCGCATGTATCACCAATCGCTATGCAGCACAGGGCATTGACCCCGTGCCAAACTTGAACCCACACAGCACAGCCGCAATGGGCAAAAGGTACAGAAACCAAGGTGGGTTTGGTGTCGAGGCCACGGGGTACATTCAACAGCGAGGCATCGCTACCTACGACACTTGGCCCCAGTACAGCAACAACAGGTCACTGGAGACTGATCCGAAGGTGATTGCAGACTGCAAGAAGCACAAGCTTGTCACCTTTGAAGAGATGCCACGCAACAGCTTCGACGCTGTGATGTCATGCCTTATAGATCCCATCGACCCATCGCCATGCACATTGGCTTTCAGTTGGTGGAGACATCTCGTAGCTGGTCT
>TARA_R110002096_G_scaffold109056_13_pt1 | contig 23958 bp, 19 predicted proteins | sample TARA_R110002096 | Tara Oceans TARA_R110002096 (sample SAMEA4397295) | marine metagenome | biome: Polar Biome; feature: [DCM] deep chlorophyll maximum layer (ENVO:01000326); material: water (ENVO:00002006), including particulate matter (ENVO:01000060) such as... | depth 35 m
CACCACCACAAGAAATTATTGAGATTGTGGAAGATGATACGGAGATTGAAGAAGAAATCGAGATAGCAGATTCTGAAGCCGATATGAATACAGAAATTTTTGAGCAACCCGCTGAAGTATTTGACGAGCCTGAAATCTTTACTATTGTTGAGGACATGCCTATTTTTCCTGGTTGTGAAAATAAAGGTTCTAAAGAAGAAATTAAGCAGTGTACTGATAATGAAATCTACCGTTTCATAGCAGAAAACACCAAATATCCTGCAATGGCTAGAGATGCAGGAATAAGTGGAACTGTTTACATGCGTTACTTAATTGACGAAAAAGGTGAGGTTAAAAACGTTGAAGTTCTTAGAGGTGTTTCAGGTGGAAAAGCATTAGATAACGAAGCAGAACGAGTTATTAAAATGATTCCTAAAATGAAACCTGGAAAACAAAGAGGAAAGCCGGTTCGTGTTCAATACACCGTTCCTGTTAAGTTCAATCTTAAATAAAAAGAAAAGGTATTACAAAAAAAGCCTGCTTGAAATTTCAAGCAGGCTTTTTTTATGCTGTTAAGCTCTATTATTTTACTAATCTCTAATCTTCTTCTGGAGCTGAAAATTTAAAAGTGTCCATGAATTTAGTCGTGCAATTTCCTTCCTTAAAAGTTTCATCTTGCATTAGCTGCTGGTGAAAAGGAATAGTTGTTTTAATTCCTTCGATCACGTACTCACTTAATGCCCGATCCATCTTTTTAATGGCTTCTTCACGTGTTTGAGCAACCGTAATCAATTTTGCAATCATCGAATCATAATAAGGAGGAATTACGTAGCCTGCATAAGCATGGGTATCAACTCGAACTCCGTGTCCTCCGGGAGAATGATACGTAGTGATTGCTCCTGGACTCGGTCTAAAATCATTAAATGGATCTTCTGCATTTATCCTACATTGAATGGCGTGCATTTGTGGATAATAATTCTTTCCTGAAATTTTATAGCCCGCTGCAATTTTAATTTGCTCTTTAATCAAGTCAAAGTTTATTACTTCTTCTGTAATGGTATGCTCAACTTGTATTCGGGTATTCATTTCCATGAAATAAAAATTTCGGTTTTTATCTACTAAAAACTCTACCGTTCCAACTCCTTCATACTTTACAGCTTCTGCAGCTTTAATAGCGGCTTTTCCCATGGCATCTCTCAATTCATCAGTCATGAAAGGAGAAGGTGTTTCTTCAACCAACTTTTGGTGCCTTCTCTGAATAGAACAATCACGTTCTGAAAGGTGACAGTAATTTCCAAACTGATCTCCTGCAATCTGAATCTCAATGTGACGAGGCTCTTCAATGAATTTTTCCATGTACATGCCATCATTTCCGAAGGCAGCAGCTGCTTCCTTTCTTGCACTTTCCCATGCAGCTTCTAATTGGTCTTCAGATTTTATAATCCGCATTCCTTTCCCACCACCTCCAGCAGTAGCTTTCATCATTACAGGATAACCAACTTCTTTAGCTGATTTTTTAGCGTGAGTAAGATCTTTTAAAAGTCCTTCTGAACCGGGAACTGTTGGAACTCCTGCTTTAATCATTGTTGATTTAGCAGAGGACTTATCTCCCATTCCATCAATCATATCAGGTGATGCACCAATAAATTTGATGCCATGCTCATCACAAATTTTTGAAAATTTTGCGTTTTCAGACAAAAACCCATAGCCAGGGTGAATTGCATCAGCATTGGTAATCTCAGCAGCTGACATGATGCTGGAAATTTTTAAATATGATTCACTACTCGCCGGAGGTCCAATACAAACAGCTTCATCTGCAAAACGAACATGAAGGCTATCTGCATCTGCCGTAGAATAAACAGCAACTGTTTTTATTCCCATTTCTTTACAAGTGCGTATCACCCGCAAAGCTATCTCACCTCTATTGGCAATTAATACTTTTTTAAACATAATATTTTTTTTGAGTGAAAAAGAAATAGAAAATTATGCAGTTGGCTCTACCAAAAATAAAACTTGATCGTATTCAACAGGGCATGAATCTTCTGCCAACACTTTTACAATTTTCCCACTCACTTCGCTCTCTATTTCATTGAATAACTTCATGGCTTCTATTACACAAACAACATCGCCTTTTTTAATTATGTCTCCAACTTTTACAAATTCAGGTTTGTCAGGTGTTGGTTTTCTGTAAAAAGTTCCAATCATAGGAGATTTTACCTCGATGTAATTTGCTTGAGCCTCTTCTTCAACTTTTTTAGCTGCTTCAGCCGCTTGATTTGCTGTTGGTGCAGGTGCAGAAAAAGGCATCGCTTGCTGAACAGGCATTTGAGCCGGCATCATTTGAGTTACAACTTGTGTTGGTTCTTGACCTGAATAGCCTTCTGCTTTCCCTCTTTTGTATGGAGGTGTTTTGATATTAATTTTAAAATCCTTGTCTTCGATTTCAACTTCACTGACTCCAGATTTAGAAACGAATTTTATCAGTTCCTGAATATCACTTATTTTCATATTATATGCTGCTTTAGGTTTAAAGTATAAAGATAAAAATTAAATAGTAGATTTCAATAATTAGTTATCGTAAGCCCACTTCAAATATATAGACCCCCAAGTAAATCCTCCACCAAAAGCGGAAAGAATGAGGTTATCTCCTTTTTTTAGTTTTTTTTCCCACTCCCAAAGACACAAAGGAATTGTGCCATTAGTCGTATTTCCATAACGCTCAATATTCAACATAACTTTATCCTCACCAACACCCATTCTTTTAGCTGTAGCATCAATAATTCGTTTATTTGCTTGGTGTGGAACTAAATAATTTATGTCATCACTCACTAAATTATTTCGTTCCATTATTTCTGCTGACACTTCTGCCATATTGGTCACAGCAAATTTAAATACTGCCTGACCCTCTTGATAAACGTAATGTTCTTTTGCATCAACCGTTGCATGTGTTGGTGGCTTTACTGAACCGCCAGCTTTTTGGTGAAGGTGAACTCTTCCAGATCCATCGCTTTTCATAATGGTGTCAATAATTCCATTTCCTTCTTCACTTGGCTCCAACAATACTGCTCCACATCCATCTCCAAAAATAATGCATGTTGTTCGATCTTCGTAATCTATAATTGAAGACATTTTATCAGCACCAACAACAACAATTTTTTTATGCGCTCCAGATTCTATGAATTTTGATGCAGTTGTTAAAGCATATAAAAATCCTGAGCAAGCAGCCATCAAATCAAAGCCATAAGCATTTTTTGCTCCGATTTTATCCGTGATAATGTTAGCAGTCGCTGGAAAAGTCATATCAGGAGTGACTGTCGCACAGATTAATAAATCAATCTCCTCTGCCTTAATTCCTCTTTTTTCTAATAATTGATTTACGGCTTCAACGGCCATGTCTGAAGTTCCAAGTCCCTCACCTTTTAGAATTCTGCGTTCTTTAATTCCTGTTCGCGACATGATCCACTCGTCATTTGTATCAACTAAGGTTTCTAAAACCTTATTTGTTAATCGATATTCTGGTACATATCCCCCAACTGCGGTAATTGCTGCTCTAATTTTTGTCATTTTTTAGGTATTACTCTAATCAAAATTTATTTGAAAAAGCGAATATAGCCCTAATTCTTAAGACATCTCAAATTTTGTGATAAGGCTTTGAACTAGTTTATTAAATGCACAAAGAGGTGGCATATTTAATATACCACCTCTAAAAAGAATTTAATTTTTTAGGCTTGTTCTTTTTCCATTACTACTTTTCCTTTGTAGTAAAGTTTACCTTCGTACCAATGCGCTCTGTGAAAAAGGTGAGGCATACCGGTTGTAGAACAAGTAGCAATTGTTGGAACAGTTGCTTTGTAATGTGTTCTTCTTTTATCTCTTCTGGTTTTGGATATTTTCCTTTTAGGATGTGCCATGATGTATTATATTTAACCTTATTTATCTTTAAATTTAGAAAGTACTGCCCAACGGGGATCAACTTCTTGATTTTCGTCTTTTTTAGACAATTTCTTTAGCTTTTTTATTACTTCTTGATCGCAATCTTCTATTTTACTGTGCTTTACTTTAATTGGCATTAGCAAATTGATAAACTCATAAAGAATTTCATTCAAGTCTAATTCATACTCTCCGTGAGGTATAACCAATATTTCATCCGTTTCTTGAAACTGTGTTTCTCCAAACTTAACAATCAACTCCTCTTCTGAACTAGCAGGCAACACTATAGAAAGTAAACATCGATCACACGATGTATAAATCTCTCCATTTATATCAAACTTCAATTCAAAAAGATTGCTTTTTTTTAAAAAGTCAAGTTTCACTTGAAATAATCCATCTTTAATGATAGAAAATTCAAATTGACTGAAGAACGACGCATCTAGTTCAAAACTATACTGATGCAAACCCTCTTTTAATCCAACAAACGGTATTATCAAAGATTGATTATTTCCCATAGCTAAGGTAAAAAGAGGGGTGCAAATTTAAAAAAATAATCGAATCAAAACGACTTAACTTCTGCTTTTATTTATTTGCAAAACATCTTCATGCAATTCTTTCCATTCGCTTCGAGTCTTCACAATTTCAATTGCCTGATATAGAGCTGATCGAAGAGAAGATTCATCAGCAATTCCCTTTCCAGCAATATCAAAAGCAGTCCCATGATCGGGTGAAGTTCTTACAAATGATAAACCAGCTGTAAAGTTCACTCCACTTCTAAATGAAAGCATTTTTGCAGGAATCAAGCCTTGATCGTGATACATTGCTAAAATACCATCAAAGTTTTTGTAAGCAGCTGATGCAAAAAATCCATCAGCTGGATATGGCCCGAAAGCTAAAATATCTATTGTTTTTGCTTGCTGTATGGCAGGTAGAATAATGTCCTGCTCTTCTTTTCCCAATAAGCCTTGATCGCCTGCATGTGGATTTAAACCCAACAAAGCAATTTTTGGTTTTCGAATACCAAAATCTTCTTTCAAACTTCTGTTAAACAAACTTAACTTGCTGAGAATAGATTCTGTAGTAAGCTTTGCTTTTACATCTGAAAGTGGAATATGACCTGTAACTACACCAATTTTGGCATACTCGCTGATCATTAACATCAATGATTGATCAACTTTGTCTATTGATTGTAGGTATTCGGTATGTCCAGGAAAAGTAAAATTATCTGACTGAATGGTCTTTTTATTAATTGGAGCAGTAACAATGGCATCAATGCTTTCAGATTTCAATAATTCTATCGCTGCTTCTAAAGATTTCAAAGCATATGATCCAGCTTCATAGCTTTCTTTGCCAAATTCTACCTCAACTGCTTCATCCCAAACTTGTAAAACACTTGGAGATTTACCTTTCACATCTTCAATAGAATTTACATAACTTATATTCAAATCGTTGAAATGAAATGTTTTAGCAAGTGATTGAAACAATTGCTTAGAACCAAGAGCAACAGGCTGGCAAAGCTCACAAATTCGATTGTCAGAAAACAATTTTAAGACTAACTCTGGACCAATTCCGTTAAGATCTCCTACGGTGATTCCAATTCTAATTTTTGAAGAACTTCTCTTTGTCATAATCTCAAAATTCATTGTTTGAACAAGTAATGAATAAGTCTGTTTTCACTAGCACTTACACACAAATATCCGTAATTTTAATGCCACAAAACTAACACAATTTTAAGGGTTTTGCGCAGTTAACAGAATAGTATGAATAATACACAACTTTTAAAGAGGGCTTTGAACGGAGAGTTTCTTTCCGCAGAAGAAGGTCAGTACTTATTTGAAAATGCAGCTACAGCAGATTTGGCTCATATTGCCAACCAGCTTAAAATAGCCAAAAAAGGCAAGGAAGTAGTTACTTGGATCATTGACAGAAACGCAAATACTACAAATGTTTGTATTGCAAATTGCAAGTTTTGCAATTTCTTTAGAGTTCCTGGCCATAAAGAAGCATACATTACAACAATTGAACAGTATAAAGAAAAAATTGATGAGTTGATGCGCTACGGCGGTGAGCAATTACTCTTACAAGGTGGTCATCACCCTGATTTAGGCTTAAATTATTACTGCGATTTATTTAGTGAATTAAAATCTCTTTATCCAAATTTAAAACTCCACGCTTTAGGCCCACCAGAAATTGCACACATATGCAAAATTGAAGGACTGAGCCATACAGAAGTTTTACAAAAATTAAAAAAATCAGGCATGGACTCTTTGCCAGGAGCAGGTGCAGAAATTCTAAACGATCGAGTTAGACGTTTAATTTCTAAGGGAAAATGCACAGGGCAAGAATGGCTAGATGTGATGAGGGCAGCACATAAATTGAATATAACCACTTCTGCCACAATGATGTTTGGCCACATTGAAACCTTAGAAGAGCGTTTTGAGCATTTAGTTTGGCTGAGAGAAGTTCAAAGTGAAAAGCCTAAAGAATCTAAAGGATTTCTAGCTTTTATTCCTTGGCCATTTCAAGATGATGGCACGTTGTTAAACCGAGTAAAAGGAATTACTAATCAGGTTTCAGCCGATGAATACATCAGAATGATTGCAATTTCTAGAATAATGTTGCCAAATATTGAGAATATTCAAGCAAGTTGGTTAACAGTTGGAAAAGAAGTAGGTCAAATTTGCCTTCACTCTGGAGCAAATGATATGGGATCTATTATGATAGAAGAAAATGTGGTTTCTGTTGCAGGTGCGCCTCATAGATTCACTGCCGACGGGATACAAGATGCGATTAGAGAAGCCGGTTTTAAACCACAACTTAGAACTCAAGAATATGAGTACAGAGAATTACCCGAAAAGATTGAGCAACAAGTTATCACTTATTAGCGTCTAAAGTGTATGAAGATGAAATTTAGTCTTACTTTCATTCTCTCATTCTTGCTCCAGCAATTCTTATTTGCAACACATAATAAGGCTGGCGACATTACTTTTCGACATATTGTAGGCTTAACTTATGAAATCACGATTACTATTTTTGCAGATGCAGAAAGCCCTGCAATAAGTAGAAAAGAAATTTGGTTAAGTAGAGGCGACAATACGCCATTAGATACCATCCAAGTTTTAAGTGAAACCAGGTCCTCTAATAATTTAAAACGTATATGGAAAACTACACATACCTACCCGGGACCGGGTTCTTATCGTTTAAGAATAGAAGATCCAAATAGAAATGGAGGTGTAGATAATATTGTCAATTCTGTTAATGTTCCTTTTGTTCTTGAAACGGTTCTAAGAATTAGTCCATTTTTAAATCAATCAAATAATAGTCCTCTTCTTCGAAATGACCCTATAGACAATGCCTGTGCTGGTGTTACTTTCGTATACAATCCTGGAGCTTTTGATTTAGATGGTGATTCACTTGCTTACGAACTTGCTCCAAGTTTAGGAGTTGATGGCCAATTAGCTCCTGGCTACACTTTCCCCCCTGCATCAAATAGCTTAACCGTTAATCCTTTAAACGGAGATTTAATTTGGGATGTTCCAAATCAACTTGGTTTATACAATGTTGCTATTTTAATAAAAGAATATCGAAACAATGTTTTAATAAGCTCTGTATTAAGGGATTTACAAATAGGAGTTACTCCTGGTTGCGATAATCAACCTCCAATTATTTCTTCGCAAAACCTAGCTTGTGTGATTGCTGGCAAAACATTGAGTATTCCGATAATAGGATCAGATCAAAATGTAACAGACAGGGTAACAATAACTGCCACAGGAGAAGTTTTAGAACCCCCTATTAACAATAGAACAAATTTTAATACAGGACCAGTTGGTAATCCTACAAATGCATCGTTTTTATGGAATACAAACTGTACCGATGTTCGTAAAGACTTGTATAATCTTAGTCTTCGAGCGGAAGATAATGGGATTATTAGAGGCTCTATCAACCTAGTTAACTTTAAAACCATTGGAATTCGAGTTATTGCCCCTTCACCTGAAAATTTCACACTTAGTCCTATTGGTAATTCCATTGAGCTGTCATGGACAAATGGTAATTGTCAAAATGCTATTGGATATTACCTTTACAGGCGATTAGACTCCTCTGGATATATTTCAGATAGTTGTGATTCGGGTGTCCCTCAAGGAATTGGCTATGAAAAAATAACTACTATCATCAACACTAATACTACAAACTTTCTAGATGATAATAATGGACTTGGGCTCATCCCTGGTCAAACATATTGCTACCTCATTACTTCTTTCTTTGAAGACGGTGATGAAAGTATAGCATCAGTTGAAATTTGTGGTAAAGTACCAAAAATTGTTCCGGTTATTACAAATATCAGTGTAAATAAAACAGATGAAAACACAGGTGAAATTAATTTAAGTTGGTCTCCTCCTGACTCGTTTGATAGTATCAACTTACCTCCTCCATATCGCTATTTAATCTCTTCTTTCCCTGCTCAAAACGGTAATAAGAATTTAACATTCCCAACTGTCAATCAAGAATTTTTTGTTGATTCTACTTCATCTTTGAATGATACTATTTTCTTAGTAACAAATTTAAACACATTAAGAGAAAGACACTTTTATAGAATTAAATTAATCAGTTTAGGAAATGGTAGACAATTTGTCGGACAATCAGCTATTGCATCTTCAATTTTCCTTAATATAAACCAAACTGATGAATTACTTCAGCTTAAATGGCAAGCAAGTACTCCTTGGAAAAATACAATTTATACTATATACCGAAAGAACCCTACTTCTTTGACTTTTGACTTAATTACTACTACAAGTAATTTAAATTATGACGATACTACAGTAGTTAATGGCTTAGAATATTGTTATTTCATTGAATCGGAGGGCGAGTATCAGCTCAATTCTGTAGCAAATCCAATTATTAACCTTTCTCAAATCAATTGTGCTATTCCAATAGATAACATCCCACCTTGTCCACCAATACTTGAAGCTGAGTCAAATTGTGAACTTGAAAAATTAATACTTAAATGGGTGAATCAACTTAATGAATGTTCTGAAGACGTAGCATCATATTCAATTTATCGCTCCAAAAAGAGAAACAGTGAAATGGAGTTGATTGGAATAACTAATTCTCCGACTGAAACAATATATAATGATTTTACTAAAGGAGAAACCGCTGGATGTTATGTTGTTACAGCAACCGATTCTGCGGGGAATGAAAGTATTTTTAGCAATAAAATCTGTATTGACTTTTGTCCCATTTATGAATTACCGAACGTATTCACTCCAAACGGTGATGGTTTTAACGACTTATTTATCCCAATTCAACCTTACAGAGATATAGATTCTATCGATTTAGTTATTTTCAATCGTTGGGGGGAAGAAGTTTTTAAAACTAAGAATCCTGCAATAGAGTGGAATGGTGTCAATAAAAATAGCGACGAACCTGTTAATGATGGAGTTTATTTTTATGTTTGCTTTGTGTATGAAAAAAATCTAGACTTAACACCTGAGCCACGAATCATAAAAAGCACACTGACTATCATCGATTCAAAACAACATATTAAAAATTAACCATTAATGTTTACAGGTATTATTGAAAAGCTTGGAGAAGTAAAAAAAATTACTCCAGAAGGTACTAATCTTCGATTTGAAATTGCGTCATCTTTATATACTGAATTAAAAGTTGATCAAAGCCTATCCCATAATGGTGTATGTTTGACAGTTGAAAAAATAAATAGCAATACTTATGAAGTTGTTGCAGTTAAAGAAACTTTGAATAAAAGCAACTTAGCTACTTTGCAAAATGGCAGCCTTGTAAATCTAGAGCGATGTATGCAAATGAACGGCCGACTAGACGGACACATAGTTCAAGGACATGTTGACGAAACAGCTATTTTAGATTCTTTAAAAGAGGAAAAAGGTAGCTGGTTATTTACTTTTCAACTTAAAAATCCAAGCCCATTAACTGTTGAAAAAGGATCGATTTGTATCAATGGGATTAGTCTAACCTTATTTGATATCAAGGATGATAAATTTAGTGTGACTATAATCCCATATACTTACGAGCATACCAACTTAAAAGAATTAAAAATTGGAAATCAGGTAAATATTGAATTTGATATTATTGGAAAATACATTCAAAGAATGCAAACATTAAAAAACTAGCTAAAAAACAGCTTTCGCGATTTTGCTAACGGTTTTAGATTTTCCCATGGTATAATAGTGTAAGCAAGGAACACCACTCTCAATTAATTCTTTAGACTGCTGAATAGCCCACTCAGTTCCAACTTCTTTTATCTGATCATCCGTTTTACATTTTTCTAATTCGTCAGTTAAATCAGAAGGCAAATCAATGTTAAAGAATTTTGGTAGAAAGGTAGTGTGTCTCATTGATTCAATTGGCTTAATTCCCGGTATGATAGGAACTTTAATCCCTTCAGCTCTACAAGCATCAACAAATTGAAAAAATTTTGCATTGTCAAAGAATAATTGTGTCACAACATAATGCGCTCCAGCATCAATTTTTTCTTTAAGCCTTCGAATATCTGCTTTCATGTTTGGTGACTCGAAATGTTTTTCTGGATAGCCTGCAACTCCAATTGAGAAATTGGTAGGAGTGGCATTCTCAATATTCTCGTCGATGTAATTTCCTTTATTTAAATCCACAATTTGTCGAACTAAATCTACTGCATATTCGTTACCCCCAATTTCAGGAATAAAATGCGACTCCGTTTTAATTGGATCACCTCGTAAAGCTAGTACATTATCGATTCCAAGAAAATGTAAATCAATTAGAGCATTTTCAGTTTCTTCTTTTGTAAAACCCCCACAAATAAGGTGAGGAATTGCTTCAATATCATATTTATTCATAATAGCTGCACAAATCCCAACAGTACCAGGTCGCTTTTTTATTGCTATTTTCTCTAAAAACCCTTTTTCTCTTTTCTTGTAAATAAACTCTTCTCGATGATAAGTTACATTTACAAATGCGGGTTTTACCTCCAATAACGGATCTATCCCATCATAAATAGATTGAATACTTCTGCCCTTTAAAGGAGGAAGAATTTCAAAAGAAAATAAAGTTTGTTTGGTATTGATTAAACGTTCTATAACTCTCAATGCAATAATTTTAGCTAATTATTAAAAAAACCAGAGGCCTTTCATAGATGAAAGACCTCCGACAAAATTAAAGAATTTGTACTTTATTTTATCTAATTATGGTCACTGTTCCTTTAAGAATTCCTTGAGACTCATCATTAACATCTAAGACATAAAAATAAGTACCATCAGGATAATCTTCTCCATCCCAATCATTCCTATAGTTCTCATTTTCATAGATTAACTTACCCCAGCGATTATAAATTTGGAGTAAACTTCCCGGATACACTTCTAATAAATCAAATCTTAATAGATCATTAATTCCATCATTATTAGGTGTAAAAATATTGACAGGCTTAACTATAACATTACATGCATCAGCTAAAGCTATAGGTCCATAACGACAATCAGACTCTTCATCAACTTCTGTGTTAACTCCTCTAATTTCAATTCGAATTTGAGCTCCAACAGTAGTGTGCTCTAATGCATTAGTAGTTTTCTTCCAAGGACCAACATTGTCTAAAGAATCAATTTCTCTAACCTGAAAATCTTCTGCCCCAAACAATGGAGGTGTATAAAATATTTGTTCTACATTGTTATTCTTCCAAGTTACTTGAGAGCAAACTGGCTCTGGTATTCCAAGTGAATCAGCAACATTTACAAAAATTGAGTCTTCTCCGAAACAAGTAGTAGTTTCTGTGTTCTTAGTTACTTTCAATTTATACATTCCTCTTCTAGTAATCATCATCGAGAAAGAATCTGCTTCAGGAATTAATTGATCATCTATAAACCACTCATAATCCATACTATCTGGAAGTAAATATTCAAAGCTATTGCTAAGTAAATATTGGTCTCCCGGACAAATAATCGTGTCTTTTCTTCCAGGACCAATATCAACTTTAACTTCTGTTTTTCTAACTGTAAAAATTGTTTCATCAATGCAGCCGTTAGGAAATTCTACTTGTGAACGTATGTAAAATGTATTACCAACACCAAAACCTACAGAAGCAACATCTAATTTATCATTTTTAACGTTTGTATTTGACTCCCCCCCTGTTCTTATCCAATCCGGAGAATCACTTGTTCCATCGTTATTATCGGGAACAGGAGCACCAGGACGAAGATAGTCCCAAAGAAATCTAACTGCATTGTGTTTATTAGTCATCGAATCTAGATTGATAATTGGCCAAGGTTCTCTAGCACATAAATCATAAGATCTTGGTTCTATAGGAGGAGCAACTTTAAAATCTACTACGATTTCATCATCATCATAACAAAAGGCATCATACCTAACACCGTTAAAAGTATAACCATAATCTAAACCTATCCCTACTTTCCAAAAACCAATTGGATAATCTTTTAGTCCCGTTGGATCAACAGGAATTGGAATATCAAACATCCCATCTCTCGGAAAAGAATCTATTGGGGCATTGGGATCTCGTTGAATAAATTGGTAAGTAAATAATTTTGCATTAGCAAAACTTTTCCCTTGTCCTTGGAGCGTGTATAAGGTAAAAGGAGAATCTGCAGGGTCGCAAAATAAAACAGGTGCATCACCATCTTGAAATACAAACTCAAAATCATCCTCATTAATAAATACAGGTATTGCTACTGACCCCTCCTCCAGTTCAAATCCACATCGATTAAATAGTCCATCTGGTTTTCTATTTGGTTTTGGGAATAAGGTATAATTCCCTGGACCTATTCCATCTCTTGTAGAAGAAGTAAATAAGTAAACCCTGAACTTAGTAAATTGTCCTGTAGCATCACAATTTAGAGGAATGATTGAGTCTATCCCTATTCCATTATCATCAATTGGCATATTAGGAGTACCTCTAAATAAACTCAACCATTTAGGATCTTCTAAGGCATCACTGCAAAGCATTGGTTCTGTCATAGTAAAATCAAGCGTTGTTGACGCACAGCCAAACTCCCATGCATTTTCAGTTAAGTTAAAAGTCTCCGATTCAAATTCCGGCAATCGATTATCACACTGTCGATCAATAATAAATCGCATTTGACGATAAGTTTCATTTATTACATACTCTTCTTCTCTAAGAATATCAGTAGAATCTGCAGAAGTTGGACAATTTCCTGATAAACATCTAGTTTCTACATAATACCTTTTCCTAATTTCTCTAACAATAAATGTAACTGCAGCTGTGAAATTATTTATACCGAATGGCAATTGAGGTGTAAATGAAAATACTCCTGTTTGACCATTAAAAGAAGTAATGTTTACACTAGGAAAAGAGGGCACAGGAAAAGGTGCTTGTGAGCTATATCCAGGTTCATAATTGACTGCTGCTTCATTAGCGCTACGAGTGCTTGTTAGAACAAAAGATAGCCTATCTCTTATAATTTCTTTTGGTCCTGAAGGGTTATTAAAATTAACAGGCACTTCAAATACATCAGGATCTCTCACCAATAAACGATACTCGTAAGATTTATTGTTACAAAAAGTTTCAAGTACATCAGGAAAATCCCATTTAGCAGCATAATTAATATCTGAATTTATTTTTTTAAAGTTGGGCTCGGGATCACCCAATACATTTGCTCTAGTTTGAACTGTATCACAAAACCTATTATTGATGACAGTTTTCATAAAAAACTTCTGCTCTCTAGCTATATTTTCAGTGAGAGGTGAATGAAAATTTAGACCTCCTAATCTCCCTGTATTTAAAAGCACTCCATTATAAACAATCCATCTTCCAGGTTCTGGAACTGTAATTTTTCCTTTATACCATCTCCCTTCGGTACAAGCCGGATTTGATCGAATACAAATATTTTCCTGAATTCCTCTGTCCTCAAATTCGGATAATATAAAATTATAATTTTCTGTAACTACATTAATTCCAGAACCTGTCTGCCTATACACACCAATTGTTCTGGTATCTGAAAAAGGAAAAGGTAGGCAATCTCTGTATACTTTGTAAACAACATTATACACAATTGGATCTCCACATTCTCTCCCAATATTTGACTCAGGATCATAATCAACTACTATTTCACCTCCTGCAAACGATTCTCCCTGAGCCATTGTGTGAGAAGTAAAGACTGATATAACAATGGATAAAACTAGAAAAGAAATAATTTTTTTCATAAATTCAAATTTATAGTGCTTTAAAAAAAGCCGAAGCGTAAAGTAACATAAAAAAACTCTTTTCAACAAAAGAATTTTACGCTCTATTGACGCTAAACTTATTTATAAGGTTGCATCATTTAGTTTCAAAATGTAGCACTTGAAAAGATTAATTTTACACTTTAGAAAATTAAGAATGGAGCAGATTAGAAATTTTTGCATTATTGCACACATTGATCACGGGAAAAGTACGTTGGCAGACCGTTTGTTGGAAAAAACCCATACTATCACCATGCGAGAGCTTCAAGAGCAAACTCTTGATGACATGGATTTAGAAAGAGAAAGAGGAATTACCATTAAAAGCCATGCTATTCAGATGAATTACATTAGAGATGGGAAGGCTTATATCCTAAACCTAATTGATACTCCGGGGCATGTTGACTTTTCTTATGAAGTATCTAGATCTATAGCTGCTTGTGAGGGAGCTTTGTTAATTGTAGATGCCGCTCAAGGGATTCAAGCGCAAACAATTTCCAATTTATATCTAGCACTAGAACACGATTTAGAGATAATTCCAATTTTAAATAAAATTGACCTTCCGAGCGCTATGCCAGAAGAAGTGAAAGATCAAATTGTTGATTTGATTGGTTGTAAAAGAGAAGATATTTTATCAGCAAGTGGGAAAACAGGAGAGGGTGTAGATGAAATACTTTCAGCAATAGTAGACAGAATTCCAGCTCCTATAGGAAATCCAGATGACGCCTTACAAGCACTAATATTTGATTCAGTATATGATTCATACAGAGGAATTCACGCTTATTTTAAAGTAATAAACGGTTCTATAAGCAAAGGAGATAAAGTAAAGTTTGTCAACACAGGTAAAGAATACCTCGCGGATGAAGTAGGTGTTTTAAAATTAAAAAAAGAGCCAAGAAAAACTATTTTTACAGGAGATGTGGGCTACATTGTTTCAGGAATTAAAGCTGCTAAAGAAGTAAAAGTTGGAGATACCTTAACCAAAGTGAGTAACCCATGTAAAGCTGCAATTCAAGGATTTGAAAACGTAAAACCAATGGTTTTTGCCGGCATTTATCCTGTAGATACAGACGAATACGAAGAGTTGAGAGATGCAATGGAAAAACTGCAACTCAATGATGCTTCCCTCACCTTTGAACCAGAGTCTTCAGCTGCCTTAGGATTTGGTTTTCGTTGTGGATTTTTGGGAATGCTTCACATGGAAATTGTTCAAGAACGCTTGGAAAGAGAGTTTGATATGACCGTTATTACTACCGTTCCAAACGTTTCTTATCATGCTTTTTTAGTTAAAAATCCAGAAGATAGAATTTTAATTAATAACCCTTCAGATTTACCTGAAAGTACGCTTTTAGACCGAGTTGAAGAACCATTTATAAAAGCTCAAATCATTACAAAATCAGACTTTGTAGGCGCTGTAATGAATCTCTGTATTGAGAAAAGAGGAGAATTACAAAACCAAGTTTACCTAACTACTGATCGAGTGGAATTAACCTTTCATATTCCTTTAGCAGAAATAGTTTTTGACTTTTACGATCGATTGAAAACCATTTCAAAAGGCTATGCTTCTTTTGATTATCATCCGCTAGGCTACAAGGTTTCTTCATTAGTAAAAATGGACTTGATGCTAAATGGAGATCAGGTTGATGCACTTTCTGCCTTAATTCATAAAGACAAAGCCTTTGACTTAGGAAAACGAATTTGCGTAAAACTGAGAGAATTGTTGCCAAGGCAACAGTTTGACATAGCAATTCAAGCTGCTATTGGAGCGAAAATAATTGCTCGTGAAACGGTAAAGGCACTTAGGAAAGATGTAACGGCTAAATGTTATGGAGGTGATATTAGTAGAAAAAGAAAATTGCTTGAAAAACAGAAAAAAGGGAAAAAAAGAATGCGACAAATTGGTAATGTAGAGGTACCCCAAAATGCCTTTTTAGCTGTATTAAAACTAAACGATTAGGAATTCTAAGCTTCCCATTTTAAAAGTTTTAAATCATTCCCATCAAAAACTGCATAGGTGTTGTGATTCATCCATTCTCCAAGGTTTAAGTACCTGCTTCTTTTATTTAGCTGAATGTCTAAGGGTAAGTGACGGTGACCGAAAATAAAAAAATCAATTGACTCTTTTTTTAGATACTCCCTACAATAAACTGCCAACCATTCATTTTCTTCACCCAAAAACTTTTCATCTTCAGCTCTATTTGTTTTTCGGCTTTTAGTCGACCAAAAATTAGCTAGTTTCATTCCAAAATTTGGATGAAGGCGTGCAAACAGCCATTGAGAAACTTTATTAGCAAATACTTTCTTTATGAATTTATACGATTGATCACCAGGTCCCAAGCCATCTCCATGACCAATTAAAAACTCTTTACCATTGAAATTTCTTCTTATGGGTTCTCGGTACAATTCTACACCAAGTTCTTGAGGCAAATAATCAAACATCCACATATCGTGATTACCTGTAAAAACAGAAACTTTTATTCCACAATCAGTTAGTTGTGCAATTTTTCCTTGAAGCCTTACGAAGCCTTTGGGTATTACTTTATCGTATTCAAACCAGAAGTCGAATAAATCACCGACTAAAAAAATTTCTTGTGCTGAAGCTTCAATGTGATTTAACCAACGGACAATTTTATCTTCACGTTCTCTGCTTGTTTTATAATCAGGAACCCCAAGATGGAAGTCAGATGCGAAATAAATGGACTTTTGCAATATAGGTTTTAACTAATTTAGTACTTCTTCAAGTTTCTGGTGAAGTGCAGCTCCTCTTAGGTTTTTACCGATTACTTTACCTTCTTCATCAATTAATAAAGCAAAAGGAATTCCAGTAACTCCATAAGCTCTTGCCGCTTCAGATTGCCAAAATTTTAAATCACTGACATGTGTCCAGGTCAATTGGTCTTGAGCAATCGCTTTTACCCATGCCTCTTTTGTTCGATCGAGTGAAACTCCGTAAACAGTGAACCCCTTATCTTTGTATTTTTGATAGGCAGCAACAACATTTGGATTTTCAATTCTACAAGGCTTACACCAAGAAGCCCAAAAATCTATCAAAACTATTTTTCCTCTTAATGAAGAAAGTGCAATTACTTCACCATTTGGATTGGGTAATTTTATTTCTGGAACACTTGAACCAACTGCAAACTTATTCATTTCCTCAACTTGAGCATGAAAATTTTGGTAAAAAACTGAACTACTGTATTTATCTTTTAGAGATTGATCTACTTTAGTAAAGTAGCTTATATTCTTAGCATTATCCCTTGAAAGTTGCTCAATAACAGCTAGATTTGAAAATAATGAAGGATTTTCGTCAATTAATTTTCTAATGAATTCATCTTTTGTTTCATCAATCATAGAATAACGCTCTCTAAAAACAGCTAGAATCGAATCCCGTTTTGGCGAATTTGAATACTGACCAAAATCTTGTTCAAGTTTTTGAATTGAAAAGTTGTATTCTCTCAGATATTTATTGAGTTCAATCATTCTTTCAGCATCTTTAGTCCCTGAAATATTCACATTCGCAATATCATCTACGTTCCCATTTACTTTAACAGACTCTCCACTAGCTAAAGGTAAAATAATTGCAAATTGCTCATTGACAGTAACTCTATAAAACCCTTTTTCTTTAGGCTGATAATCAAAAGCAAAATTTCCTTTTTCATCAACTTGAGCAGTATCAACTGGTCCTGCTTTAGACTGCGCTAAATCCAATAAATAAAGTTGTTGCACAGGCAAGCCTTCAATTTGTCCGCTCAAAATTGAATTTTCAGCTGAATTATTTTGATTTTCTGTTCCGTTTCCACATGCAAACAGCAATATGCTCATGCATGCTGCAATTAAAACTGACTTTTTTTGAAATAGCATCATTCTTCTAGTTTTTGTTTTAATAAATTACTTGTTCTTTTAGGATCTGCTTTGCCTTGACTGGCTTTCATAACTTCTCCCATAAACAACCCTAATAAGTTTTTATTGCCTGACTTATAAGCTTCTACTTTATCGGGGAATTTTTCTAAGGCACTTAAAATATAAGCCTCTAGGGCATCTTCATCTCTCTCTTGCACCCAATTATTTTGTTTGGCAATAGCTCTTGGAGATAATTGGGGTTGCTCAATCATAACAGGAAATATCTTTTGATTTGCAATAGAATTGCTAATTTCTTGCTTTTGAATCATCTCAATTAACTCAGCTAAATGAACTGGTAAAACAGTAAAATCTCGAATATCTACAACGTTTTCATTTAGATAAGACTTTACTGCTCCCATCATCCAATTTGCAGCTAATTTGTATTCTTCAGTATATTGAATCAATTGTTCAAAATAGAGCGCAAAGTGTTTATCTTCAGTAATTACTTCTGCATCATAGTCAGACAAGTTCAACTCATTGACATATTTTTCTTTTAATTCTTTGGGCAAAGGTGGGAGTTGCGAGGAAACTTTTTGGATATACTTTTCATCCACAAAAATTGGCTGTAAATCGGGTTCTGGAAAATAGCGATAATCATGAGCCATTTCCTTGCTCCTTTGTGAATGTGTAGTTCCATTTACAGCATCAAATCCCATGGTTTCCATTTTTATAGAACCCCCATTCTCTAAGATTTCAATTTGGCGCTTAGCCTCATATTCAATTGCCCTGAAGACATTCCTTATCGAATTTAAATTTTTGGTTTCTGTTCGCTCTCCAAAAGTAGCACTCCCTTTCAAACGAACTGAAACATTTGCATCACAGCGCATGCTTCCTTCTTCCATGTTACCATCACAAATTTCGAGGTAACGGACTAGCCTTCTTATTTCAATTAAGTAATCGTATGCCTCTTGAGCACTTCGAATATCTGGTTCAGAAACAATTTCTAACAAAGGGACTCCGGCGCGATTCAAATCTATTAAAGAGTGGTAAGGATCCAAATCATGAATACTTTTACCAGAATCTTCCTCCATGTGGATTCTTGTGATTCCAATAAACTTTACATCATTTATTCCTGACTTTATTTCAACGGTGCCACCAACACATAAAGGAGTTTTGTCTTGAGTTATTTGATAGCCTTTTGGTAAATCGGCATAAAAATAATTTTTCCTAGCAAATTGATTTTCATAAGTAATTTCTGAGCCAATTGCCAACCCTAATCGTATTCCATAATTTAATGTTTCCTCGTTAAATCGAGGAAGGGTTCCAGGATGTCCTAAACTAACGGGACTAATATTACTATTTGGTAGTGCACCAAAAGAGGCAGAATCTGCTGAATAAGCCTTGCTTTGAGTTTGTAATTGCGCATGAACCTCTAAGCCCACCACAACTTCGTATTTATTATAAATTTCTTTATCTAACATTTGGTAACAAAAGTAATAATATTCAACTGCCTAAACAGAAACGGAATTTGACAGACTGATTTTTTTAAGCATTTCTTTGAAAAGTTTACTTAACTTAGGCTCTGCTATTGCTGCTACCGCTTGCACTTCATCGTGAGTTATTTCTACCACTTGACCCTCAACTCCAAGATCTGAAATAACAGAAGCCGCAAAAACTTTCATCCCAGAATGAACTGCAACAATCGTTTCAGCTGTAGTAGACATTCCAACAGCATCTGCTCCAATGGTTCTAAAAAATTTATATTCTGCTTTAGTTTCATAAGTAGGCCCTGAAGTTCCTAAATAGACTCCTTCGTGAAAATCTATGCCAGTTTCTATGCCAATTTCTTTTGCCATTCTTATCAGTTCAAAGTTATAAGGCTGACTCATATCAGGAAAACGAGGACCAAGCAAATCAACATTCTTTCCTCGAAGTGGATTATCAGGAAAAAAATGAATGTGATCATTTATAAGCATTATATCTCCAATTTTATGCTCAGGATTGAGTCCACCACTTGCATTTGAGAGCAACAGTGTATTAACTCCCAAGGATTTTAAAACTCTGATAGGAAAGGTTGTTTTTTTTAAAGAATACCCTTCATAATAATGATGCCTCCCTTGCATTGCAATGATTGGAATTTCTTCAATTTTTCCAATTATTAAGTTACCTGAATGTCCCTCTACAGTAGACAGCGGGAAATTAGGTATAGAGCTATAATCCAAAGATTTAATAATTTCAATTTCTTTTGTTAAGCCCCCAAGCCCAGAACCTAATACAATTCCAACTTCAAAATTTTTAATGTTGGTTTGCTTTTTTAGAAAATCAGCTGTTTCATTAATAAGATCTAACATATTCATTTATTGTTTTTTCAAAACTATCGTTTACTAAAGGGTGAAAACCAATAGTAATTGGAAGACTAAATAATGGTAAGTCAGAAAACTTTGATGTATCGAATTTGACTGCATCTTTCTCAGTCATTACAATAATTCTTTTCAGACTTAAAAAGTCATCTAATCTTTTATTAATTTTTTTATAATCTTTTTCCGTAAAGAAATGATGATCTGGGAATTGAATCATCTCTAACTCTTTTGCATAGCGAGTAAGGTAAAGTTTTATGGCTTGAGGATTTGCTATTGCACTAATTAATAATACTCCATTATTCCCAAGCAACTCCTTACTTTCCTCAACATTGTATGCAGCTTGATTAAGAGGTTTAAGTGACTCATATTTAATATAAGAAAAGAAGACCTTTTGGTATTGTTTTGGCTTCAAAGTCTCAGTTATTCTTCGAAGCTCTATGGGAGAAAGTACAACAGGACTTTTCGTAATTACAATTATATCAGCTCGCTTAGCAGCTAACTTATTTTCTCTTAATCTTCCTGAAGGTAACGGTAAGTCATTAATGTATAAGTTACTATATTCTGTCAACAAAATATTTAATCCTGGTTTAACAGATCGATGCTGGTATGCATCATCTAATATAATAAGCTTTGGAGGTGATGGTAAACTTAAAAGATGCTGTATTCCTCTTGTTCTTTTTTCGTCAACTGCAATTAAAACTTCGGGGAACTTTTCAAACATTTGAAATGGCTCATCACCAATACTTTGAGCATCATCACCTGGGTCTGCTAATTTGTATTCTTTCGTTTTTCTCCCATATCCTCTACTTAAAACAGCAATTGGATTATGGCTTTTCATTAAAAAATTAATAAGAAATTCAGTGTGTGGAGTTTTTCCTGTACCTCCTACTCTTAGGTTACCTATAGAAATTATAGGCAATGGAAAACTTTTAGATTTAAAAACACCAATATCATAGCAAAAGTTTCTCAGCCTCATTACTAAGCTATAGATTAATGAAAACGGGAACAATACTATTTTAAGAAAAACAACCACATTAATAATAAATTATAGAACGATACAAAAATCTATAATAATACTCAATTGTTAAAATTAAATCAATCGAAGTACTAACAATAGTATTTCTTCTAAATTTTATAGACTAAGTACTTCAAAGCTCTCTTCAAATTGTTATTATATATTTCTACTTTTACCATAAGAACTTAATTTTAACTGATTCTTTCAGTAAATAAAAACGAATTATGTAAAAATGAAAATTAAAGAAATAATCAGCCATTTAGAATTACTTGCTCCTCCTTCTTTACAAGAGAGTTATGATAACTCTGGACTAATCGTAGGAAATCAGGAACAAGAACTATCAAAAGCGTTAATTTGCTTAGATAGCACTGAGGCTATTATTGATGACGCTATTAAAAATAGGTGTAATCTAGTGATTGCTCACCATCCAATTTTATTTTCGGGAATTAAAAGCTTAACAGGTAAAAATTACATCGAACGTACAATTTTAAAAGCGATTAAAAACGATGTCGCAATCTATGCCATTCATACAAATCTTGACAATGTAATGAATGGTGTAAACCATAAACTAGCTGAAAAATTAAATTTAGAAAATTGTAAAATATTAAATCCTAGGTCTGATTTACTAAAAAAACTTGTTTTTTTCTGTCCTTTAAATGCTGCTGAAAAAGTGAAAAACACCATTTTTGAAGCTGGAGCTGGAAAAATTGGCGCTTATGATTGTTGTAGTTTTCAAGTTGAGGGTAATGGAAACTTTAGAGCTGGAAATAACAGCAATCCTCATGTTGGTAAAAAAGGAGAAATCCATGTAGAACCTGAATTGAGAATTGAAACAGTTTTCGAGTCATACTTAGAAAATAGGGTAATTAACTCTCTACTTGATTCACACCCATATGAAGAGGTTGCCTATGATTTATATTCTGTCAGTCAAAAGTGGCATGAAGTAGGAAGTGGTATGATTGGAGAACTAAGCGAAGGTTTAGATACTGAAGAATTCTTAGATTTTCTTAAATTAAAACTCAATATCCCTTTTATTCGACATACCCAAATCATTAAAACTAAAGTTAAGAAAATAGCAATTTGTGGAGGCTCGGGTAGCTTCTTACTTTCAAAAGCTATCGATCAAAAAGCTGATCTTTTTATCAGTGCTGATTTTAAGTATCATCAGTTCTTTGACGCAAATAAGCAAATCACAATAGTAGACATTGGTCATTATGAAAGTGAACAATATACTGCTGAACATATTGCTGAGTATCTTCAAGAAAAAATACCTAATTTTGCCCCCTATTTGTCAACCATAAATACAAACCCAATTAATTATAGATAGCATGGCGAAAAATGCAAAAGCGACTGAGTCAACTGTTGAAGAAAGATTGCAAGCACTCTATGACTTGCAAGAAATTGACTCTAAAATCGACCGCATAAGAATTATAAGAGGTGAATTGCCTTTAGAAGTTCAAGATCTTGAAGACGATGTTGCAGGACTTGAAACAAGGATAGATAAAGCTGAAGAAGTTATAAAAACACTTGAAGCTGATGTTTCCGCTAAGAAAAATCAGATTAAAGAATCAGAGGCTGCAATTAAAAAATACAGCGAACAACAAAAAAATGTTCGAAACAATAGAGAGTACGATTCTTTAACTAAGGAAATTGAATACCAAGTTTTAGAAATTGAATTAGCTGAAAAAAGAATTAAAGAATACCAAGCTAAAATCGAACAAAAAAAGGAATTGAATGATGTTTCAGTTAAAAAATTAGAAGAAACTAAAAGTGAATTTGAACATAAAAAAAGTGAACTAGCTGAAATTACTAAAGAAACTGAAAAAGAAGAAATTGAATTAAAGAAAAAATCTGAAAAAGCAGAAGAAGTAATAGAAGCAAGACTATTAGCTGCCTATAAAAGAATTCGAGATAATGCCTTAAACGGACTAGCTGTTGTTCCAGTATTGAGAAATGCTTGTGGCGGTTGTTTCAATAAAATTCCACCACAGCGTCAACTAGATATCAATTCTCACAAAAAAATTATTGTTTGTGAGCATTGTGGAAGAATACTTATTGATCCTAAAATGGCCGGAATTGAAGATGAAGTTCAAGAAAAGCCAAAAAGAAGAACTACTAGGGCTAAAGCTTAATTGTTAAAACACTTTTTATAAAAAAGGCGGTTGATTAAATCAACCGCCTTTTTTTATTATACAAATGTTTATAGATAGGTTATACCGATTCTAATTTAAATCGTCTTATATGTTATGTTATCAGTATTATACATTATAAGAATGCAGTTAAAAATTTGATGTTTTTTTTCTTACAAAATGCTCCTTAAAATCTCCGTCTGTCTATCAGTCTAGCATATCGGCTATAATTAAATAAATTTAAATAACGGCATTTAATTCCTTCCTTTAATTGGAGTCTTTAAACGACTTAATAGTTTTATTTTGATCATTTAGAAATTAAAAGAGATTAGGAACTGTATCACATCTCTCTTCTCTAATTCAATTTTCATAAATACACAACAACTATGGCGAATTATTCGTGAGTTTGAAGCAAAAAAAGCCCCATTCGATTAGTCGAATGGGGCTTCTAATTTAATATTTAGTGATACTTACTGAATAATCAACTTCTCTACTTTAGTAGCAGTTTCTG
>TARA_R110002096_G_scaffold5809_3_pt1 | contig 23953 bp, 22 predicted proteins | sample TARA_R110002096 | Tara Oceans TARA_R110002096 (sample SAMEA4397295) | marine metagenome | biome: Polar Biome; feature: [DCM] deep chlorophyll maximum layer (ENVO:01000326); material: water (ENVO:00002006), including particulate matter (ENVO:01000060) such as... | depth 35 m
GCAGCATTTGTCCGCGGCCGCATGGACGAGCAGTTGCAGGAGGGCCTGGAACAAGCCGGATTTGTGAATTTCGGCTTTGCGACATCCGGGTTTGCGAACATCATGTCAGCAACCCCCGTTCGTACGCTGGCGGACCTGAAAGGCAAGCGCGTCTGGGTACCAGAGGGCGACCCGATCAGCTATGCCTCGATGGAGGCTTTGTCCCTGAATCCTGTAACGCTGCCGCTGACAGACGTACTGACCGGATTGCAAACCGGGCTGATCGATATCGTTGCAATTCCGCCGATGGTGGCATTGATCATGCAGTGGCACACCAAGGTCAAATATGTCACGCAGGTGCCGCTCGTCTACACACTGGGTTTCATGGCAATCGACAAGAAAACATTCGACAAAATCAGTGCGCAGGATCAGGCGGTCGTTCGTGAGGTGATGGCAGAAACGTACCGGAACTTCGACCGTGTAAACCTCAGTGACAACCAGGAAGCATTTGATGCGCTGGTCAAAAGTGGCATCCAGGAAGTCGAGTTCGATCGCGACGAATTTACGAAGGTTCGCGATCTGCTGCTTGAATCCAATCTGCAGCAGGGAGAAGCCGGCGCGTTTCCGCTCGACTTGTACAAGGAAATGCTGGGCTACATCGACGAGTACCGCAGCCAGAACTTAGCGGCCAGCGACTAGGCACACGTGTCGATTTCAGGCGTACTGGAGAAGTTCGACAAGGCCGGCACGACGCTGGAAACCGTGATGCTGGTCGGCATGCTGTCGGCGATGATGATTCTTGCGGTCGGTCAGATTGTCATGCGCGAAGTATTCGGTACCGGCTTCGGTTGGGCGGACGAACTGGTACGCCTGATGGTGTTGTGGCTTGCAATGGTCGGGTCGATCGCTGCAGTTCGCGAAAACCGGCACATTCGTATCGACGCGTTGTCGCATTTTCTGCCGGACAGCGCGATCAACGCGCTGCGTATTTTTGTCGATTTGTTTGCGGCGGCTGTCTGCGCGCTGATCGCCGTCCAGGCGTGGCGCTACTTGCAGATCGAAATCGAGTATGAAGACACGGTGCTGGTCGACACGCCCGCATGGATTGCACATTCGATCATGCCAGTCGCGTTTGCACTGATTGCATACCGATTCGTCGTTGCTGCGTTGCAGCAAGTCGGGGAGATGTTGTTTTCCAAAGAAGATAGCGAAGAGGAAAACGATTGATCCTCTTTAGCCTGTTACTCGCACTATTGGCTATCCTCGGTGCGCCGTTGTTCGCGGTGATTGCTGCCAGCGCGATGATCGGTTTTCACAGTCAGGACTCGGACCTGATGATCATGGCGATTGAGGTCCAGAGCATCGCCAGCATGTCGTTTCTTGCGGCAATTCCGTTGTTCACGTTTGCCGGGTACCTGCTCAGTGAGAGCAATGCCCCAAAGCGGCTGGTGCGATTGACCGGCGCGATGCTGGGGTGGATGCCGGGTGGCCTGGCGCTGGTCTGCCTGGCGGCGTGCGCATTCTTCACTGCGTTTACGGGCGCGTCCGGCGTAACCATTATTGCGTTGGGGGCGATCCTGTACCCGGCATTAAAACAGGACGGCTACGGTGATCGTTTCAACCTCGGCCTCGTGACGTCGGCGGGCAGCCTCGGGCTACTGTTCGCTCCCTCCTTGCCGCTAATCCTGTATGGCGTGGTTGCCGAGGTATCCATCGAGAATCTGTTTCTCGCGGGCATTTTGCCGGGCCTGCTGATGCTGGTCATGTTGTCCGGCTACAGCCTGTGGGTGAACCGCCACATACGGCAACCACTCAGCACTTTTTCAATCCGCGAAGTCGGTGCAGCGTTGCGGGAGTCTATCTGGGAATTGCCGCTCCCGATTGTTGTCCTCGGCGGTATTTATTCCGGATTTTTCGCCGTGTCGGAAGCAGCGGCGGTGACAGCGCTTTACGTCGTGATCGTCGAAGTGCTGATTTTGCGCGAGATATCGTTTCGCGACCTGCCGGGAATCATGCGCTCGTCGATGGTGTTGGTGGGCGGCATCCTGATTATTCTTGCCGTATCGGTTGCGTCGACCAGCTATATGATTGACGCGGACATTCCGCAAAAGCTGTTCGAAATTGTGGCCGATTTGATCAGCAGTCAGACAACATTCCTGATCCTGTTGTTGTTTTTCCTGCTGGTACTGGGCGCCATTCTCGATATTTTTTCGGCAATCGTCTTGGTGGTGCCACTGATCCTGCCGATCGCTGCCGGCTACGGCATCAATGAAGTTCATTTGGGGATCGTGTTTCTCGCTGCCATGCAGTTGGGCTACTTGACGCCGCCGGTGGGGCTGAACCTGTTTATTGCCAGTTATCGATTTGAAAAGCCGATCATGCATGTGTACTCGGCGACCTTTCCGTTTTTGCTGATATTGATGCTGTCCGTCATATTGATCACGTTCTTGCCTCAGTTGTCCCTGTTTTTCCTGGCTGAATGAACGTCGTGAATAAAATGCTCCGGCGCATCATCTTGCTCGCCATTACGGTCTTTTCCAGCCACAGCTTTGCGCTGGAGGAAATTGAATTGCCGCCGGGTTTCACGATTGAAGAGTACGCATCCGTTCCCAATGCCCGTTCACTGGCATTGGGGGAGAATGGCACGGTCTTTGTTTCCAACCGGCGTGGTGGGTCGGTCTATGCGGTTGTCGACAATGGCCGACGCACCATTCGTCTGTTACGTCGCCTGAATACGCCAAACGGTATCGCAATCCATGATGGCGACTTGTATGTCGCGGAAATTGATCGTGTCACACGCTATCGCGATATTGAATCGCACCTGGAAGACGTTCCGGCGGCAGAGGTTCTCGATATCGATTTGCCCAGCGAGCGACATCATGGCTGGCGGTATATCGCTTTTGGGCCTGACAACAAGCTGTACATCAGTATCGGCGCGCCATGCAATATTTGCGACGAGGCCGGATTTGCCCGCATTGATCGAATGAATCCGGATGGCAGTGAACGGGAGACGTACTCGTTCGGCATTCGTAACTCGGTCGGCATGACCTGGCACCCGGATACTGGCGAGCTGTGGTTCACCGACAACGGTCGCGACATGCTGGGCGATGACTTGCCGGCAGACGAACTGAATCACGCCAGCGAGGCAGGGCAGCATTTCGGGTATCCCTATTGTCATCAGGGCGATTTTCCCGATCCGAAATTCGGTTCCGGAAAACGCTGCAGTGATTTCCGCGCCCCTGTACAGAAATTGGGCGCTCACGTAGCGTCACTGGGCCTGGAATTCTATTCGGGTGATATGTTTCCGGAAAAATATCGCGGACAGCTGTTTATCGCGGAACACGGCTCATGGAATCGGTCAAAAAAGGTAGGCTACCGGGTGTCAGTAGTAGCGCTCGACGGAGAAAAAGCGCTTGCTTACCGGCCGTTCGCGAGCGGCTGGTTGCAGGGGCAATCCGTACGGGGCAGGCCGGTCGACATTCTGACCCTTAGGGACGGTTCGATGCTGATCAGCGACGATCGTGCGGATGTTCTGTACCGAATCAGCTATGAGCAGGAATATGAGTAGGAATACGAGCAGGGTATAAATCATGAGCAACAGGAACATCGTCATCCGCGTAATCTCGTCGCTTTGGTACGGACTCGACGGCGTCCGTAAAATACTGCATTTGTTGCTGCTCGTTGTACTGTTCCTGGTGTTCTTTGGTGCCCTGTCCAGTGCACCCACGCTGATGCCGCAGCGCGCTGCGTTGCTGATCCAGCCGGTTGGCGCGCTGGTCGAACAGCTGGACGGTGACGCTTACGACCGGGCGTTGGCGGAATTGCTCGATGAAGCAGTCGCGCAAACCCTGGTGCAGGACGTTGTCGATGCGCTCGAGATTGCGAAAACGGATGATCGCATCACGGCGGTGCACCTGGAGTTGAGTTCCCTGGGCAGTGGCGGGCTCAGCAAGCTACGGACCGTTGCCGCTGCGATTGAGGACTTCAAAACATCGGGCAAAGCGGTGATTGCGAGCGCCGATTTTTACAGCCAGGCGGCTTACTACATCGCTGCGCATGCCGATGAACTATACATGCATCCAAAGGGCCTGGTTTTTGTCCGCGGATACGGCGGCTATCGTACCTACTACAAGGACCTGATCGATACCTTGCGACTTGACTGGAACGTGTTCCGCGTTGGTACGCATAAGTCCTTTGTCGAGCCTTACACCCGCATGGACATGTCGCCACAGGACCGCGAAGCGCGTACCCGCCTGATCGACCAGTTCTGGGCGATGTACCTGGAGGACGTTGAAAATGCGCGTGGGCTGGACGCTGGAACGGTCGATGATTTCGTCCAGAACATGGTCACGAAGACCGCGGCAGCCGGCGGTGACATTGCTATCGCTGCACGCGATGCGGGCCTGGTCGATGCGTTATTGAGTCGCGCTGAAATTCGCACATTAATGAAGGGCTATGCAGGTGAAGACGAGAATGACAGTGCGTTGTATGCAGCGGTGCATAGCCGGGAATACCTGCAGCAGACGCGGCTGCTCAGAGGCGACGACAGCAAAGACAGGAATGTTGCTGTAGTTGTTGCAGTTGGCACAATCCTCGACGGTTCGCAGCCGTCCGGCACGATCGGCGGCGATTCGACCGCTGCGTTGTTGCGGCGTGCCTTATCTGATGACGCCGTAAGTGCCGTGGTACTGCGTGTCGACAGCCCTGGCGGCAGCGTATTTGCATCCGAAGTGATCGCACACGAGATCAAGGCATTGCAGGCGGCAGGAAAGCCGGTCGTTGCTTCGATGGGCAGTGTCGCCGCGTCTGGCGGCTACTGGATAGCCGCCGAAACAGACAAGGTACTGGCCAGTCCGGCAACCGTCACCGGTTCGATTGGCGTCTTCGGCATGTTTCCGACCTATCAGCGTACGCTCGATGCCATTGGCATCGCGACAGACGGTGTCGGCACGACCCCGTGGGTCGGGCAGCTGCGCCCGGACCGGGAAATGTCCGAGCAGACCAGGGCATTGTTCCAGCTCATCATCAATGATACCTACGACGATTTTATAGCCGGCGTTGCGGAGGCGCGCCAGATGGAAAAAGACGCAGTGGACAAGGTCGCACAGGGACAAGTGTGGAGCGGCACTGATGCACTGCAGTTTGGCCTGATCGATGAGTTGGGTACGCTCGATGACGCCATTCTTGCAGCGGCGGAACTGGCAAACCTGGCGCAGGGAGAATACGGTCAAAAGCAGATAGAAACACCGATTTCGCCGACCGAACAAATGATTCTCGATTTTCTTTCGGTCGCGAGGGCCAGCGGAGTGGACCTTTCGAAACTCGTCGACGGACCCGGCGCACTGGAACAGTTCGCTGGCAAGCTGCAGCAAATGCTGGCCGGGTTGGCGCAGTTCAACGACCCGAGAGGCGTCTACTCACATTGTTTTTGCGAGATCGACTAGCTCCAGTGCAGGATCACTTTGCCGCTTTGGCCGGAAGCCATTAGCTCGAAAGCGGGTTGGAAATCATCCATCGGGAAGTGGTGCGTAATGATCGGCTCGATATTCAGGCCGCTCTGCAGCATGCTCGACATCTTGTACCAGGTTTCGAACATCTCGCGCCCGTATATCCCTTTCAGCACCAGCCCCTTGAAAATAACCTGGTTCCAGTCGATGCTGGTCTCATCCGGCGGGATACCGAGAATCGCGACTTTGCCGCCATGATGCATTGCGCGCAGCATGTCGCGAAACGCCTGCGCATTGCCGGACATTTCCATGCCGACGTCGAATCCTTCCTCCATGCCCAATTCCTGCATGACCTCATCCAGTGACTCGTTGCTGACATTGACGGCACGGCTTGCACCCATCTTGCGCGCGAGATCGAGGCGGTATTCGTTGATGTCTGTAATGACAACATGCCGGGCGCCGGCGTAGCGGGCGATCGCAACGGCCATCACACCGATCGGGCCCGCGCCGGTGATCAGCACGTCTTCGCCGACGAGATCGAAAGACAATGCGGTATGTGTCGCGTTGCCAAACGGGTCGAGGATTGAGGCCATGTCGTCGCTGATTGAATCGGGTAGCTTGAAAACATTAAATGCCGGTACCGCGATAAACTCCGCAAATGCGCCAGCGCGGTTCACACCAATACCAACGGTATTCATGCACAGATGGCGCCGACCGGCGCGGCAATTGCGACAAACGCCACAGGTAATGTGACCTTCGGCGGAAACGCGGTCACCGAGTTCGTAGCCGATCACTTCCTCACCCATGTCGACAATCTCGCCGCTGAATTCGTGGCCGACGGCGAGCGGTACCGGGACGGTGGCTTGTGCCCAGTCATCCCACTTGTAAATGTGAATATCGGTACCGCAAATCGCAGTGCGATTGACCTTGATTAACACGTCGTTATGACCCACTCGCGGTTTATCGATGTCCCGTAACCAGATGCCTTGCTCAGCTTTGGCTTTTACCAGTGCTTTCATGTTTCGTCCTTGGAGCCGTAAATCGGCATTAGTTGATCACCCGGAGTTCCCGGCCTACGTCAGTGAAAGCATTAATTGCACGATCAAGCTGTGCTTGTGTTAGTCCCGCTGACATTTGTGTGCGAATTCGCGCCTGGCCCTGCGGGACGACAGGGAATGAAAAGCCGACGACGTAAATGCCGCGTTCGAGCAACATGTCTGCCATCTGTGATGCCAGCTTTGCGTCACCAAGCATTACCGGGATAATTGGATGCTCGCCCGGCTTGAGGTCGAAGCCGCGCTCGGTCATCTTGCTGCGAAAGTACGCTGCATTGCTGTGCAGTTTCTGCTGCAAAGTGTTGTCGCGCTGCAGTAGGTCGAGGACGGCGATCGATGCCGCCGCAATCATCGGTGCGACGGAATTGGAGAACAAGTAGGGCCGGGATCGTTGCCTCAGCCAGCCAACGATCTCTTTGCGGCCGGACGTGTAGCCGCCGGATGCGCCGCCGAGCGCCTTGCCAAGTGTCCCGGTAATGATATCGATGCGTCCCATGACATTTCGGAACTCGTGTGTGCCGCGGCCGTTCTCTCCCAGGAACCCCGTGGCGTGGCAGTCGTCGATCATCGTCAGGGCATCGTAACGATCTGCGAGGTCACAAATACCTTCGAGATTGGCGATTGTGCCGTCCATGGAAAACACACCGTCGCTGACGATCAGTCGGTTCTTGCAATCACTGGCTGCCTGCAACTGTGCCTCGAGGTCCGCCATGTCATCGTTGGCATAACGATATCGAGAAGCCTTGCAAAGCCGGATGCCGTCAATAATGCTCGCGTGATTGAGTGCATCGCTGATGACGCCATCTTCTGCAGTGAGGATGGTCTCGAACAAGCCACCGTTGGCGTCGAAACAGGAAGGATAAAGAATCGTATCTTCAGTACCAAGAAATTCGCTGATGCGCTCCTCGAGCTGCTTGTGAATGGTCTGCGTGCCGCAAATAAATCGCACGGACGCCATTCCATAGCCGAATTCATCCAGCGCCCGGTGTGCGGCGGCTATTACCTCAGGATGATTTGCCAGTCCCAGGTAATTATTTGCGCACAGGTTGAGCACCTCGCTGTTGCCGCCATTATTTCGCACCTGAATCGCTGCCTGTTGCGGTCCGGCAATGAGTCTTTCTGATTTAAAGAGGCCTTCGGCCTTGAGAGATTCTGTCCGGGTTGCGAGTGAATCGAGAAATGCGTTGGCCACGTATCTGTCCAATGATTAGGGTGGCCAGCGATTATATATCGAATTCGGCTCAATACCGATGCCCGTGGTCAGGTTAATACCCTATAATCGCCGGCCTTGTATGCACATTTTCCTGGTCGCTACAGGCCGGGCATGCGGAGAACATTAATGGGTTTTGTTGATCAACCAGCGGCCCGCGAGGGCACGATCGCCGATATTCATGAACTGTACCTGGCCGACGAGCAGGCGTTGGTCCGGGAGCTGGCCGAGGCCGCCGATCCGGGGGAAATTGGTCGGGATAAAATTCAGAAGCTGGCCGCTCAACTGGTACATTCTGTACGCCAAAATTCTGCTAGCGAAAATGGCATCGAAGCGTTCCTGCAGCAATACGACCTGTCATCGGAGGAAGGCGTGCTGCTCATGTGTATTGCCGAGGCGCTGTTGCGGATTCCGGATGCCGATACGGCGGACAAACTCATCGCAGACAAGATTACGTCTGCTAACTGGGAAGAACATCTCGGCGTCAGTGACTCACTGTTCGTCAATGCCTCTACCTGGGGCCTGATGTTGACGGGCCAGCTTCTGAAAATTGACGATACTGCAAAACGTAATCCGACCCGGGTGATGCAGAAACTCGCGAGCCGGGCCGGTGAGCCTGTGGTCCGCACGGCTATGCGCCAGGCAATGCGTATCATGGGTCACCAGTTCGTGATGGGGCGCAATATTGATGAGGCGCTTAAACGATCGGTCAAGAAAGACAACCGAAAGTATCGCTATTCATTTGACATGCTTGGCGAGGCTGCGCTGACAGCGACTGATGCAGCGCGATATTTTGACAGCTACCACGCTGCGATAAGCGCTATTGGCAACGGCCCGCAGCAAGCGGCCAGTGATATTTTCTCCGCGGCGAGTATCTCCGTGAAGCTGTCGGCATTGCACCCGCGATACCAGTACACGCATGAAGAACGCGTCGTGAAAGAACTGACGCCGAAAATCATCGAATTGGCAGTTCATGCCAGGGAATCCGGGATCGCGTTGACGATCGATGCCGAAGAAGCGGACAGACTCGAGTTGTCTCTGGATGTGTTCGCAAGTGCATTTGGCGATGCTGCGCTCGACGGCTGGGACGGTATGGGACTGGCATTGCAGACCTACCAGCGGCGCGCACGTCGCGTGTTGGGTTTTGTCGATGAGCTGGGCCGGGCGTCGCGTCGCAAAATTCCGGTGCGGCTGGTTAAAGGGGCCTACTGGGATACCGAGATCAAACGGGGGCAGGAGCAGGGTCTCGGCAGTTACCCCGTGTTTACGCGTAAGGTGCATACGGATGTGTCGTATCTCGCTTGTGCCCGCCAGGCATTAAATGATTGTGACAATATTTATCCACAGTTTGCGACTCATAATGCGCATACGCTGGCGAGTATTCTTCACTACGGTGGTGCGAGCCGGGATTACGAGTTCCAGCGTTTGCATGGCATGGGCGAAGAGTTGTATGCCGAGGTGGTCGACGACGATAAACTCGGGCGCCCGTGTCGCGTCTATGCACCCGTCGGCAGTCATGAAGACCTGTTACCGTACCTGGTGCGAAGACTGTTGGAAAACGGTGCAAATACGTCGTTCGTGAATCGCATCGTCGATGAAGAGATCGCGGTGGAAGATATCGTGTCTGATCCGATCAGTGCAGCACGAGAGCACGATGGATTGCCGCACCCGCAGATTCTGACGCCGGCCGACCTGTTTGGTAATTCACGTCCCAATTCGCAGGGCATCAACCTTCCGGACCGTAATGTTCGTCGTGATTTGCTTGCGGCGATGGAGGAAAATTCGGCCGCGTCGATCAACGCGGGGCCTATCGTCAATGGACAAATTCGCGACGGCGATTTACTGCCGTCTGTAAACCCGGCGAACACAGCAGAGATAATCGGTCAATGCGCGCAAGCTAGCGAACAACTGGTGGATGAAGCACTGCAGGCGAGCCACAAAGCGCAAGCTGCCTGGGACAGGCGATCTGCGGCAGAACGTGCCGAGATTCTGAACAAGGTAGCCGACCTGTTCGAGCAGCATACGTCGGAGCTATTGGCATTGTGTATTCGGGAAGCCGGAAAAACCTTACCCGATGCTGTTTCGGAACTGCGCGAGGCGGTGGATTTCCTGCGCTATTACGCCGCCGAAGCGCGCGCAAATTTTGGCCAGCCAACTGAAATGCCCGGGCCAACTGGCGAGCGCAATACACTCGGTCTCCGTGGGCGTGGCATTTTTGTTTGTATCAGCCCGTGGAATTTTCCGTTGGCAATATTTACCGGGCAGGTTGCCGCGGCGCTGGCGGCCGGCAATGCTGTGTTGGCAAAACCCGCCGAGCAAACCCCGTTGGTCGCGTTCCGCGCGGTGCAGTTAATGTTGGAAGCTGGTATTCCTGGCGATGTGCTGCACTTTCTTCCCGGAGACGGTGCTCGGGTTGGCGGCCGCGCAGTGGCGGACCCTCGGGTTGCCGGTGTCGCGTTTACCGGCTCCACCGAAACTGCCAGGATCATCAACAAGTCGCTGGCCGATCGTGACGGACCGATCGCGGTGTTTATCGCAGAAACCGGCGGCCAGAACGCGATGTTCGTGGACAGTTCGGCGCTGCCGGAACAGGTGGTGCTGGACAGTGTTTTCTCAGCGTTTAACAGTGCCGGCCAGCGTTGCTCGGCATTGCGCCTGTTGTGCCTGCAGGAAGAAATTGCGCCGCGAGTTATCGATCTGCTCAAAGGTCATATGGACGAGCTGTCAATCGGCGATCCTGCGTTGTTGAGCACTGATGTTGGACCAACGATCGATGCTGACGCAAAGGCCTTGCTGGAGGCTCACATCGAGCGCATGCAAGCGGAGGCCGATATTTTGCACCGCTGCACGTTACCGCAACAGAGTGATTCGGGGACGTTTTTTGCTCCGACGCTGGTTGAGATAGACAGTGTTGATGTCTTGCAACGGGAAGTGTTCGGTCCGGTATTGCATGTGCTGCGTTACAGCGGCAAAAGACTTGCCGCAACAGTCGATGCGATTAACAGTACCGGCTATGGCCTGACCATGGGCCTGCACAGTCGCATCGATTCGCGTGCCGTCAAACTGGCCGAGCTCTCCGGTGCAGGTAACATCTACATCAACCGCAATATGATCGGCGCCGTTGTCGGGGTACAACCATTTGGTGGTCGCGGCCTGTCCGGAACCGGCCCCAAAGCGGGCGGACCGCACTACCTGCCGCGATTTGGCAGCGAGTTTACTGTCAGCAACAACATCTCTGCTGTCGGCGGAAACGCAAGTCTATTGTCCTTGGGCGGTGACAGCTAATGGCTGCAATCAGCATATTTGATATTTTCAAAATCGGTATTGGCCCGTCGAGTTCACACACAGTCGGGCCGATGAAAGCGGCGCGCGCGTTTGTCGGTGGACTTGCAGAAATTGCCGACGAAGTCGCTGCGATCAACGTCAGTCTGCATGGATCGCTGGCCTGGACTGGCAAGGGACATGCGACGGATGCGGCGATACTGTTGGGCCTGAACGGGCTTGAACCCGAAACGATCGATCCGGATTCCGTGGATGATCGCTTGCGCGCAATTCATGCGAAAAAGTGCATCGAAGTGCCCGGCATTGGTGAGCTGGCGTTCGACCCTGAACAGAATCTAAGATTTGATTTCGAGCAGGAATTACCGCGCCACACCAACGGCATGCGATTTACCGCGTACAGTGCAGCGGGCGCGATATTGATCGAAGAGCTCTATTATTCACTGGGTGGCGGCTTCATTGCTCGCAATGATGAACCCGAACCACTGACGCAGGAAGGTGAGCCGCCGTTTCCGTACAAAACCAGTGCAAGCTTGCTGCAACGTGCGGCTGACAACAATATGAGTATCGCGGAGCTGGTGTACCGCAACGAAACCTCATGGCGCAGCGAGGAGGAGGTTAACCGCCGAATCGCGATGCTCTGCCAGGCGATGCGCGATTGTGTCGCTCGCGGTTTGCGCACCGAAGGCGTTCTCCCGGGCAAGATGTCCGTCCTACGCAGGGCGCACAAGTTGAGCAAGCGATTGAGTGAGCGCGCGTCACCGTCACCTTTGCAGGCCATGGAATGGGTCAACGCATACGCGATCGCGGTTAACGAGGAGAATGCGTCGGGTGGTCGGGTCGTTACGTCGCCGACCAATGGCGCGGCCGGCATCATTCCGGCTGTCCTGATGTACTACGAACAATTTATCCCCGACGCAGACGAGCAGGGCAGCCACCGCTACCTGCTGACCGCTGGTGCGATCGGTGTGCTTTACAAGATTAATGCATCCATCTCTGGCGCGGAGATGGGCTGCCAGGGCGAGGTAGGCGTCGCCTGCTCAATGGCGGCGGGTGGTCTCGCCGCGGCGCTCGGTGGCTCCAACGATCACGTAGAAGAGGCGGCGGAGATTGGTATGGAGCACAACCTTGGCCTCACCTGCGATCCGATCGGTGGCCTGGTGCAGATTCCGTGCATCGAGCGCAATGCGATGGGTTCGGTCAAAGCGATCAATGCGGCGCAGCTTGCGATGCACGGCGACGGCACGCACAAAGTGACGCTGGACCAGGTGATAGAAACGATGCGCCAGACCGGTATCGACATGTCAGCCCATTACAAAGAGACCTCAAAAGGAGGACTGGCCGTCAACGTGCCGGAATGCTGACATCGCGTCAGTTGCTGCGATTCAGTTTCGGATAGTCGAAAGCCAGTAATTCGCAATCCGGCTTGTCGTACAGGCTCCATGTGTCAGTGTCGAGCTGGACTGAAACAACCCCCGCTGTTGGCAGGTTATTCGTAATGCCCGGTATCAGGTAATTGGCAAATTCGGTCAGGCCGGGATTGTGTCCAACGACCATCAAGTCGTTAAAGCCATCGTCCTGTGCAACGACCGTATCGAGCAGGGCTGTCAGTGATGCAAGATACAGACGGTCTTCCTTTTGCAGGAACTCAACCGGGTAGGCGATTTCCTGGGCAATAATTCTTGCGGTGCTCCAGGCGCGGACCGCGGGGCTGGCGATTATCTGCGACGGTCGAATGCCGTGCCCGGCAATTCTCTGCCCCATATCGGGTGCATCGCGCTCGCCGCGCCGGTTGAGCGGCCGCTCTCGATCGCTGAGGCCTGAATCGCTCCAGCTGGACTTTGCGTGTCTAACTAAAGTAATTATTTTCATGTACTTAAAGAATATAGTTAAAAATTACATTAATCCAGTTTGCAGTCTCGCCTCCTCGGACATCATGCCGACATTCCACGGTGGATCGAAAACCAGCTCCACCGATACCTCGGCAATGGTCGGGATAATGGCGATTTTTTCGCGTGCGTCAGCGACCAGCACCTCACCCATTCCGCAGCCGGGTGCGGTTAAGGTCATGTCGACACTGACGGCACGTTCGCCGTTGCCCAATGGCTTGATGTCGCATCGATACACCAGGCCGAGGTTGACGATGTCCACCGGTATTTCAGGATCGTAGCAGGTCTTGAGCTGCTCCCAGATGACGGCTTCGATATCAGCATCTGTCGCATTCTCCGGAATTTTCGGCGGCGGGACCGGGTCCTTGCCGAGCGCATCGGCATCGACGCCGGAGACGCGAAACAGGTTGCCTTCAACGTACACGGTAAAACTGCCGCCGAGTGCTTGTGTAATAAAGCCGCTGGTACCTTCGCGCAGCGTCAATTCTTCACCTGCGGGAATAATCACAGCCGTGACATCGCGCGACAGTGAAAACGGTTCATTGGTATGGCCGAACATGGGTGTCCTTACTCCGTTGTGGCCAGCGCCCGGTGATGCAGCGCTGCGTGCATTGTGTGCCAGGCAAGTGTCGCGCACTTGATCCTGGAAGGGTGGTCGCGTACGCCGTCCAGAGCCTTGAGCTTGACCAGCTCGGCGGGGAGCGGCTCCGCGTCTGATTTGGATTGCCCGGTGAGACGCCGCACTATTGACTGAGAACAGGCATCCGCATCGCCCGACGTCATTTTGCGAACGGTATCCGTCAGCAGTGAGGCCGAGGCCATCGAAATCGCACAGCCGGAGCCCTCGAAGCCGGCGCGCTCAACCGTCCCGGCCGGGCTGACCTGCAAATACACTCGCAACTTGTCGCCGCATAGAGGGTTAATGCCTTCAGCGCTGTGCGTTGCCGCTTCAAGGCGCCCGAAATTTCTCGGGCTGCGCGCATGATCGAGAATCAGCTCGCGATACAGGTCTTGCAGTTCGCTGTTTTCCTGGCTTGTGTTCATGCAAACACCTGCCGCGCTTTTTCGACCGCAGCTGCGAGGCGATCAATGTCGTTTCGAGAATTGTAAAGCCCCAGTGACGCTCGGGCGGTACCGGGCAGCCCGAAGCGCTGCATGACCGGCATCGCACAGTGGTGCCCGGTGCGAATGGCGATACCCTGATGATCCAGAATCGTGCCGAGGTCATGCGGGTGTATGTCGTTCAGCATGAAAGACTGAACGCTTGCCTGGTCACTCGCGGTTCCGATGAGGCGGACTCCGTCGATTCTGCCTAAGGACTGCACCATGTATTCGTGCAGTGATGTCTCATGCTCCTTAATGCTTTGCAGTCCGATCGACTGCAGGTAGTCGACCGCTGCTCCCAGGCCAATCGTGCCGGCAATATTGGGCGTACCGGCTTCAAACTTGTAGGGCAATTCGTTGAATATCGTTTGTTCGAAATTGACTTCGAGAATCATGTCGCCGCCGCCCTTGTACGGTGGCATTTTTTCGAGCAGTTCCTCTTTCGCCCACAGTACGCCGGTCCCGGTTGGGCCAAACATCTTGTGGCCGGAAAATGCGTAGAAGTCACAACCCAGAGCCTGTACATCGACCTGCATGTGCGGGACACCCTGTGCTCCATCGACCAATACCGGTATGCCGGTCTGTTTTGCCCGAGCGATAACTTCCGCCAACGGATTAACGGTCCCAAGCGCGTTTGACACATGCCCGATACCCAGCAGTTTCACCCGTTCTGTCATGCGCTCGAACAATGCATCCAGTTCGATTTCACCGCGGTCATTGATCGGCGCAACGACCAGCTCGGCGCCGGTTTGCTCGCAGACCAGCTGCCACGGCACGATGTTCGAGTGGTGCTCGAGCCAGGTGATCAATACCTGGTCGCCAGGTCGCAGTTTCGGGCGCGCAAAACTTTGCGCAACAAGGTTGATTGCCTCGGTGGTGCCACTGGTCAACACGATTTCAGCGCGGCTGGATGCGTTGATGAAGTCGCGCAGCTTGTCGCGCGCGCCTTCATAGAGCTCCGTTGCCCGGTGACTCAGTGTGTGCACACCGCGGTGAACATTCGCGTGGTCTTCGCGCTGGTAGCGCGCAACCGCTTCGATGACCGCGAGCGGCTGTTGTGCAGACGCCGCGCTGTCGAGGTAAACCAGCGCCTGACCGTTGACCTTTTGATGCAGCGCAGGAAAGTCCTCGCGGCAATGGCTCAGGTCGGCGATCGAGGTTGCTTGTGGAAGGTTCACAGCGGGTCGTTCTCCGTAAGAGCTGACAATTTTCGGTTGACCAGCGCCGCGACAGTGTCGCGAGCGGCCGCGACCGGAGCTCGCCGTACCAGGTCTGCTGCAAAGGCATGTGTGAGCAGCTGCTTCGCTTCGGCACGGTTGAGGCCACGCGTTCGCAGATAGAAGAGTGCTTGCTTGTCGAGCTGTCCTACGGTTGTACCGTGGCTGCACTTGACTTCGTCGGCATAGATCTCGAGTTCGGGTTTGGCGTCGATCTCGGCCTTGTCCGACAGCAGCAGATTGTGATTCGCCTGGTTTGCGTCCGTGCCGTCGGCACCCTTATGAACCACGGCTTTACCATTCCATACACAGCGACACTTGCCATTGAGAATGCCGCGATACTCCTGGAATGAGCTTGCCGGCCCGACTTTGTGGTCGACGCGCGTGTGATTGTCGATATGCTGGCCGTCACCCGCGAGGTAAAGTCCGTTAAAGCGAACGTTCGCGCCTGGCTGATTCAGTTCGATATCAACATCGTTGCGAACCAGGCCGCCACCAATATCATAGCCGGCCATATCCAGCTCGCTGCCAGCACCAGCGCGAACATCCAGTCGAGCAGTGTGGGTGTGGCGCACGTCACGATCCTGAATTCTGACGTAGCGTGCTTTGGCACCTTCATCGATCTGCAGCGTAATAGATGAATTGCAGTAATTGTCGAATTCGCCGCTGGATGACTGGTATTCGATGATCTCTGCATCACAGCCCGCTGCAATTTCAATAGCCAGGTTTGCCTGCGACACAGTCACCGCCGACTCCGACGAATCGATGATCAACAGCCCGATTGGTTTCTCGGTTGCCGCGTGCACTTCCAGCCGAACGCCATCGTTCAACAACGCGACATTCAGATTGCTTAGCGGTGTTGCCGGGTTCTCAGGTGGCGACGATTCACTGAAGCGCTGCAGTCGGACTCCGGCCGCGGCATCGAACTGCGAGGTATCGACGACGCCGTTCGCGATCACCAGCCAATTGGCCTCAATGCTCTGTCTGATACCGGATATTGTCGCGTCCAGCGAATCAGGGTGGCTATTGCTTGCTCCAGCGGCAAGCCAGCGATTGCTGATGTCGACCGCCGGGCGAAGGTCGGTGTACTTCCAGTCTTCGTGTCGCAAGGTCGGAAGTTCGCCGGCGCCGAGACGCGCAAGCGCACTCGTGCGATCGGCCGTTATTTTGTCCGCAGGAATACGCATGACTGCCTCACGAAGCTCATGCATGGCGAGATTGGCCGACTTCATCCGCTTGCTGCCTCGCGCACCCAGTCGTAGCCTTTCTCTTCAAGCTCGAGCGCCAGTGACTTGTCGCCCGAGCGAACAATGCGGCCTTTCGACAGGACATGCACATGGTCCGGTTCAATGTAGTCCAGCAGGCGCTGGTAGTGCGTCACGAGCACAATTGCGCGCTCCGGGTCACGCAGTGCGTTAACGCCCTCGGCGACGGCTTTCAGTGCGTCGATATCGAGACCGGAATCCGTTTCATCAAGAATCGCCAGCTTCGGTTCCAGCATCGCCATTTGCAGGATTTCGTTGCGCTTTTTCTCGCCGCCGGAAAAGCCCTCATTGACGCCGCGATTGAGAAACTTCGGATCCATATGCAGCAACGCCATTTTTTCGCGCGCGAGTTTCAGGAATTCGAACGCGTCGATTTCGTCGAGGCCCTGGTGCTGCCGTTTGGCATTGACGGCGGCCTTAAGCAGGTAGGCATTGTTAACGCCTGCAATTTCGACAGGATATTGAAAGCCGAGAAAAATGCCCTCGCGAGCACGAATTTCCGGGTCCAGACCGAGCAGGCTCGATCCCTGGTAATTGACTTCGCCAGCGGTGACGACGTAGTCCTCGTGGCCGGCAATGACTTGCGCCAGCGTACTTTTTCCGGAGCCGTTCGGCCCCATAATTGCGTGCACTTCACCCGCGGCCACTGACAGCGACAAGCCGCGCAGAATTTCTGTATCACCGATTCGGGCTTTAAGATTCTTTATTTCCAGCATTGACATTCCTTAGCCGACAGCGCCTTCGAGACTGACGTTCAACAGCGCCTGTGCCTCGACGGCAAATTCCATCGGCAATTCTTTGAAGACTTCCTTGCAGAAGCCATTGACGATCATGTTCACAGCATCTTCTTCGGAGATGCCTCTTTGCCGGCAATAAAACAGCTGGCTGGCCGAAATTTTCGACGTGGTCGCTTCGTGTTCAATTTTTGCCGACGGATTCTTGATTTCCATGTACGGAAAGGTGTGTGCACCGCAGTCCTTGCCGATCAGCAGGGAGTCGCACTGTGTGTGGTTTCTCGCGCCGTGCGCCGTTGGCATGACTTTAACCAGGCCGCGATACGCATTCTGTGCTTTCCCGGCCGAGATGCCTTTGGAGACGATCGTGCTACTGGAATTTGCGCCGATATGGATCATCTTGGTGCCGGTATCGGCCTGCTGCATATTGTTTGCGACTGCGACTGAATAAAATTCGCCAACGGAATTTTCGCCACGCAGGATGCAGCTCGGGTATTTCCAGGTGATTGCGGAGCCGGTTTCGACCTGTGTCCAGGAAATTTTGGAATTCGCGCCGCGGCAGTCGCCGCGCTTGGTCACGAAGTTGTATATGCCTCCGACGCCGTTTTCATCACCGGGATACCAGTTCTGCACCGTGGAATATTTTATTTCCGCACCTTCCAGTGCCACGAGTTCGACAACCGCCGCATGCAGCTGGTTTTCGTCACGCATTGGCGCGGTGCAGCCCTCCAGGTAACTGACGTAGCTGCCTTCGTCGGCAATGATCAGTGTTCGCTCGAATTGCCCGGTGTTCGCCGCATTGATGCGGAAGTAGGTCGATAACTCCATCGGGCAACGCACGCCTTTCGGCACGTACACGAACGACCCGTCACTGAAAACCGCGCTATTCAGCGCTGCATAAAAATTGTCGCGCCGCGGCACGACGCTGCCAAGATACTTTTGCACCAGTTCCGGATGTTCACGAACGGCTTCAGAAAAAGAACAAAAGATGACACCGGCCTCCGAGAGTTTCGCCTTGAATGTCGTTGCCACGGATACGCTGTCGAACACGGCATCGACAGCAACGCCGGCAAGCCGCGCACGTTCATGCAACGGGATGCCGAGTTTGTCGTAGGTTTCGAGCAGCTTGGGGTCGACCTCATCCAGGCTCTTTGGCTTGTCGTCGTCCGACTTGGGGGCGGAATAGTAGGATATGGCATTGAAATCAATAGCGGGGTAGTGCACGTGTGCCCAGGTCGGCTCACGCATTTCCAGCCATTGGCGATACGCTTGCAGCCGCCACTGCAGCATGAAATCCGGTTCTTTCTTGAGCGCCGAAATCGCGCATATGACCGACTCGTCCAGTCCTGGCGGCAGGCCATCGCTTTCGATATCGGTGACAAAGCCGTGCTCGTAGCGCCGGTTGACAATACTTTCAATATTTTCAGATGACATAGTTGCTTGCCGCCTTTTCAGGCATCTTTTTTCTCAACGTTAATAGGGAACCCTGCGAAGCGAAACGGCGGTGCAGGATTGTTTCCGCGTAGCAGGTCTCGCAGGCTGACCTCCTGCAAGGCGTTGCGTATAGCCACATTGATGTTCTGCCAGGCACCACCAACATTGCAGACGCCCTCATGTTCACAACGGCTGTCGGTACTGCTGCATTCGGTTATCGACACAGGACCTTCGAGCGCGTCAATGACGTCAGCGGCACTGATCTGCGACGCGTCGCGTGCCAGCTTGTAGCCGCCATTGCTGCCGCGTGTTGATGTCACCAGTCCGGCGCGCGCCAGCAGCTTCAGCAACTTGCTGACCGTCGGCAACGCGATGCCCGTTGCGCTGGCCACATCAGCCGCGCTGCGCACAGATGCCTGGTCAGCCGCCAACTGCGCGAGTAACACGGTACCGTAATCGGTGAGTTTGCTGATTCTGAGCACGCCAGGACCATCGAATATCAATATAAGGGACTATTTTAGTCCTATTTGATGCTCGCGGCTACACCTGTGGCTAATCTCGTATGACAACGGACGCTTTTTGCTATGCTACGCCGTCCTGAAATCGGGCAAGTACGGGCGACTGTTGTTGGACAACGAAAGCGAAAATTTGATCGAAATCCGCGACCTCACGTATTCGCGCGGTTCCCGCATGATCTTTAAGAATCTGAACCTGACCATCAAGCGCGGCGAGGTGACCGCCCTGATGGGGCCGAGCGGTACCGGCAAGACGACGCTGCTCAGGCTGATCACGCGCCAGCTGGTGCCGGAACAAGGCAGCATTCATGTTGGCGGCGTTGATATTTCTTCGCTGAACCAGAAAGGCCTTTACGCCCTCCGGCAACGCTTTGGGATGCTGTTCCAGAATGGCGCGCTGTTAACCGACTTGAATGTTTTCGAGAATGTCGCGTTTCCGTTACGTGAGCACACCAATTTGTCGAACCGGCTGATTCGGCACGTTGTCTTGACCAAACTGCACGCGGTAGGTCTGCGTGGTGCTGCGGACATGCAACCTTCCGAACTGTCAGGTGGCATGGCCAGGCGGGTTGCCCTGGCACGTGCCATGGTTATGGACCCGGAAATCCTCATTTACGACGAACCATTCGTCGGGCTCGATCCGATATCCATGGGTGTGATTGTGCGCCTGGTGCGTCGAATGAATGATGCGCTTGGCATTACCAGTATTGTCGTTAGTCATGATGTCGCAGAAGTGTCCACTGTTGCGGATCGGAGCTACCTGATATCAGACGGCAAGGTTGCGGCCAGCGGCAGTCCCGATGAATTGCACCGGGCGAATTCGGAACTGGTGCGACAGTTCATGCACGGTATGGCCGACGGCCCGGTTGCGTTTCATTTCGATGCGCCAAATTACGCTGAGCAATTGCTGGGGCGGGACTCCGAGTGACGGGACTTGTAAGGGATATTTACCAAACCTCGCGGGAGTTCGTCCGGACCTTTGGCGCGTTTCAACTGTTCTTCCTGCGTTTGCTGCGCCACTCACCGAGGATGGTGGTCAGGCGTCCCGGGCTGGTTGTGAAGCAGATCTACAATACTGGCGCCTTGTCGCTGGTCATTATCATGGTCTGCGGTTTATTTGTCGGCGGCGTGCTCGGATTACAGGGTTACTCCAACCTGTCCAAATTCAACGCAGAAGACTCGGTGGGAACGGTGGTCGCGTTGTCGCTCCTCAAGGAGCTGGGACCGGTAATTACGGCCTTGCTTTTTGCCGGGCGTGCCGGGACCGCGTTGTCGTCGGAGATTGGCCTGATGAAGGCAACCGATCAGCTGGCGGCGATGGAGATGATGGCGGTGAACCCGGTGCGCCGGGTACTGGTGCCGCGTTTCCTCGGTGGCGTCGTCGCGATGCCGTTGCTGGTCGCAATATTTATCTGCATTGGCCTGTTCGGCTCGCATATTGTCTCCGTCGGACTGCTCAGCGTTGACGTTGGTGCTTTCTGGCAGCAAATGCAGTTGTCCGTGGACATTAGTGACGTTCGCGAGGGCATCATCAAGAGCATCGTTTTTGGTGTGGTAACGAGTTTGCTGGCGGTATGGGAGGGGTACAATACGGTTCCGACAGCGGAAGGGGTCGGCCGCGCCACAACCCGGACCGTTGTTATTTCGGCGATCGCGGTGCTGATACTGGATTTCATGATCACGGCAGTGATGCTTTAAGGAGCAAACATGCAACAAACACGATCCATCGAAATAGGAACCGGGCTGTTTGTCCTGCTCGGCATGTCCGCGTTGTTCTTCATGACGACGCAGACGACAGGTGGGGATACATTCTCTGCGAACGATACGTTCGAAGTAGAAGCGCGTTTTGAGAACGTGGGCAGTCTGAAGAGTAGGGCACCGGTATCAATGTCCGGTGTGACGATCGGCCGTGTCACAAGCGTCAGTTTCGACCCGGAGACTCTGGATGCAAAAGTCACGCTGGTGATTGATGCCCAATACGACAAGATTCCGGATGATTCGGATGCCAGTATCCTGACTGCCGGCCTGCTTGGCAGCCAGTATATCGGCTTGCAGGCGGGAGGCTCGGATACCTATCTTGAGAACGGCAGTGAAATCTATTTCACGCAATCGGCAATAGTATTGGAAAATCTGATAGGCAAATTCTTGGTCAATTCCAAATCAGGAGACGACGAATGAAGGCAGTCATTCTAGCGCTGTGGGTGTTGGTATTGCCGGTCTCACTGGCGCATGCTGCTGACGTCGCCGATCCAAAACAGGTCATCGACGAAGCAGTGCAATTGCTGTCTGAAAAAATGGCTGGCCGTAACGAAGAGCTGGCAGCCAATAAGGACGACTTGTACGCACTCATCGACGAAATCCTGTTGCCGCGGTTTGATCGCAAATTCGCCGCGCAAGTCGTTTTGGCGAAACACTGGCGTGGTGCGAATGCAGAGCAGCGGGAACGATTCATTGATGCCTTCTACAACGCACTCGTGCGCCGCTACGCTGACGGGCTGCTCGAGTTTCGCCAGGAGCGCGTCGAAATCCTGCCATTTCGTGGCGACGCGTCAAAGCCGCGGGCAAAAATCAAAAGCACAGTGCTGCTGACAGACGGCACGAAGGTGTCGGTCGACTATGAACTGGTCAAACGCAAGAGCGGCTGGCTGTTGTTCAACGTCGTGATCGAAGGCGTTTCCTATGTGCGAAATTTTCGTGCCGAACTGGACTCGGAAATTCGCTCATCCAGCCTGGATGCAGTGATCGAACGGCTTGAAGCCGAAATCGCGGCAAGTGGCGGTTCCAGTACGGGTGAGTGACTTCGAACTCAAAGATCTCGGTGACGGTAATTTCTCGCTGGCCGGGGAAATGACCTTCGATACGGCCGAGAAAATTCTACGCGCCAGCGAAGAACCATTCGAGGCACATACGCGCCTGGAGATTGATCTTTCTGCAGTCACAAATAGCGATTCAGCTGGACTGGCGTTACTGCTGGAATGGGTAACCTGGGCCAATCACACGGTTCGCGAAATACGGTTTTCCGGTATGCCGCAGCGTGTCATGGATATCGCGAAAACGACCGAGGTGGATGGGTTGCTGACACGGGGCGAGCGTTGGGCAGGATTTATAGAAGCGCCTGACTCTCAGGCCAATGCTGACGATTGACGTTGACCCGACCTAGTCTTCGTCTTCCAGCAGAAAATCGTCGTAGAAATCCTCATCTTCGGGTGGCTCACCATCATAGATTTCATATTCCCTGTTTTGCAGGTACGACTCGCGCAATGTTACGTACGGGTCCTTTGAATCATCGAGAAACTTCTCCGCTTTAAGTAACTGGTAGCGCAGGTCGATGATGCGCAGTACAAGCAGTTTGTCGCGTACCGATGTGTTCTCGTAGTAGTAGAGGGGCGTCGACATGACGTCAAGAGGCATCAGCACGGCATCGCGCAAGGTCTTGGGCCCCATGAAGGGCAGCATGACGTAGGGGCCATCGGGAATGCCCCAGACCGCCGCAGTCTGACCGAAATCCTCGCGATATTTCTCCATGCCGCCCTGGGTTGCAACATCGAACAGGCCACCGATACCCAAACTGCTGTTGAATATAAAGCGGCCGACCTCGGAAAAGCCGCGCTTTGGCTTGCCCTGCAGAAAGTTATTCAGTGCCGACGCTGGTGTTGTCAGGTTTTCGAAAAAGTTTGCGACACCGTTTCGCAACGGCGATGGAACAATTTTCCGGTACCCGCGTGCGAGCGGCTTGGTTGTCACCTTGTCGATGGTCGTGTTGATATCGTACAGCGGGCGATTTAGCGTCTCCCAGGGGTCAGTCTCGGTGCGCTGCTCAGGCGGTATTGACGCGCATGCGGTCGACAGGACTGCCAGGCCGATGCAGATCAGGCGGCCCGAGGCAGCAGCCATGTCAGTCTGCATTGCGTGCCGCAATGCCCGAGGGTCGATCGCGATGCAGTCGACGCAGTTGTTCCTCGGACATGAATTCGCGAATAAAGTCGATGCGGGCTTCAAAGCGAATTCTCTGGATCTCCTGCAATTGGGGCAAGCGCAGGGCCTGTTGTAAATAGGTGATGCCTCCGACCAGGTCGCCAATCATCAGGCGGTACTCAGACAGGTAATAGAGTGACTCGGCACTTTCACCGGCCTCGCTGGCTGCGCGTGCAATCAGGCGGACCTGGTTCGGTGTCGGCGGTACATTGTTGAGGAGATCGAGTAGTAGCGCATGGGCTTTCGTGGGCTGATCCAGTTCGAGCAATCGCTCGCTATAAGCGACGACCAGCGGAACATTGCGCGGAAACAATTTGACAGCATTCTCGAAGACCCGGAGCGCGTCGTCATTGCGGCCGAGTTTGACGTAAATTTCACCCAGCGCAATGTGATAGGCGATAACGTTCGGGTTTTGATCAACCAGGTATTCGCCTATGTCGAGTGCCTTGTAGGTGTCATCGTTGAGCATGTAGGCCAACATCCGGCCATAGCGCTCGACTTCATTCTGGTTCTGGTATGGGCGATCGTCGAAATAGGCAACAGCCGCTTTCGGCGTATCAAAACTGAATACTTTGGTTCGGACCTTGGCAATACGGTAGCTGATCGAATCATCGCTGCGTATGGCCGGATAGTCGCGCGCTCGATTGCGCGCCTCGGCTATCCTGGCACTGGTTACCGGGTGGGTGAGCAGGAACTGCGGCGCACGTTCATCGGGTGAGCGGCTGTTTTGCCGTGACATGACATCGAAAAAAGATGCCATACCGTAGGGGTCGAAACCCGCATTCGCCAGTGCGGCGATGCCGACGCGGTCGGCTTCGTATTCGTTCGCCCGGGTGAAATCGATTTGCTG
>TARA_R110002096_G_scaffold109774_1_pt1 | contig 23945 bp, 23 predicted proteins | sample TARA_R110002096 | Tara Oceans TARA_R110002096 (sample SAMEA4397295) | marine metagenome | biome: Polar Biome; feature: [DCM] deep chlorophyll maximum layer (ENVO:01000326); material: water (ENVO:00002006), including particulate matter (ENVO:01000060) such as... | depth 35 m
AAACTGGGTCCCAAAAACAACTTGATCAAGACGGATACTCTAGCTAATGCAGTGTTGCCCGATGCCTCGGCTGGCCGGCAGCAGCGGATAAGAATGTGTGCAAGAAAACAGGTGAACGTGTCGATGCCGAAACAGAGCGTGCCAAAATCCGATCCGGCGGGTGCAAACGCCGCTGACAAGCGCTTCGCAAAGATGAAACAAATTCATCTTCCGGCGGATCATCCACCGGTCAAAGCCGGCAGGATTGGTGTGCTGCTGGTCAATTTGGGCACGCCGGATGGCACCGACAAGAAATCGATGCGGCGCTATCTGAAAGAATTTCTCACCGATAAACGCGTGATCGAGTGGCCGCGTGCGCTGTGGTACCCGATCCTTTTCGGCATCGTGTTGAACACAAGGCCGAAAAAGAGCGGTGCGGCCTATGCGGAAATCTGGAACAACGAGTTGAATGAATCGCCGCTGCGCACCTTTACCCGCAGCCAGGGCGACAAGCTGGCCGAGCTGCTGGCGGATCATGAAACCGTGATGGTGGACTGGGCGATGCGCTACGGCAAACCACCCATCAAGGAACGGATCGAGGCCCTGCAGGCGGCGGGCTGTGAGCGCATTCTGGTGTTCCCGCTTTACCCGCAATATGCTGCGGCCACGACTGCCACGGTCAATGACAAAACCTTTGAAGCGCTGATGCAGATGCGCTGGCAGCCGGCGCTGCGCACGGTGCCGCCCTATCATGATGATCCGGTCTATATTGATGCGCTGGCAACAAGTATCGAGGCTTGCCTTGGCAAGCTGGATTTTGAACCTGAGAAAGTCATTGCCTCCTATCACGGCATTCCGCAGAGCTATTTCAGAAAAGGCGATCCCTATCACTGCCACTGCATGAAAACCTCCCGGCTGCTGGAGCAGCGGCTGGGTTGGGAGAAAGGCCGGTTCATGACCTGTTTCCAGTCGCGCTTCGGACCAGAAGAATGGCTTCAGCCCTATACCGACAAGACTGTGGAACAACTCGCCAGAGACGGGGTCCGCAGGATCGCGGTGTTCAATCCGGGGTTCGTCTCCGACTGTCTGGAAACCCTTGAGGAAATTGCCGGCGAAGCGGGTGAGATTTTCCGACATCATGGCGGTGAACACTTTGCCCACATTCCCTGCCTCAACGACACGCCGGAAGGCATGGCGGTGATCGAGACAATGGTGCGCCGCGAATTGTCAGGCTGGGTCTGACACGGGGCCTGAGGGACCACCTTGGGATGTGCGTCCCGGACTTGCCGGATCAGCGGTCAGGATTGCACATTGGTGGTTTTATGCCCATGTTATGGCTAAGGCTGCGATGCGCAGGAACAGACCGGTCGGTCCGGTCTGACTTTTATTCGGGATTTTTTCATGTTCGGTTTTGATCTGTTTGTTCTGGCGCTCGTCGTTCTGCTGATCGTCCTGCTGTTTTTTACGCTGAAGCAGGTTCCCCAGGGTTTCAATTACACAGTGGAACGGTTCGGCCGCTATACAAGAAGCATGAAACCCGGTCTGAATATTCTGATGCCCTTCATCGACCGCGTCGGGGCGCGCATGAACATGATGGAACAGGTGCTGGACGTACCGTCCCAGGAAGTCATCACCAAAGACAATGCAAGCATCACCGCCGACGGGGTGACATTCTATCAGGTGCTGGATGCCGCCCAGGCCGCCTATGAGGTGTCGGGACTGCAAAATGCGGTTCTCAACCTGACTATGACGAATATCAGAACGGTGATGGGATCGATGGATCTGGATCAGCTGCTGTCCAATCGCGATGAGATCAACGCGCGGTTGCTGTCGGTGGTCGATCAGGCCGTGTCGCCATGGGGGCTGAAAATCACCCGTATTGAAATCAAGGACATCAACCCTCCGGTTGATCTGGTTCAGGCAATGGGCCGGCAGATGAAAGCGGAGCGCGAAAAGCGCGCCTCCATCCTGGAAGCGGAAGGTCTTCGACAATCGGCAATCCTGCGCGCCGAGGGCGAAAAACAGTCGCAGATTCTGCAAGCCGAGGGCCGCCGTGAGGCCGCGTTCCGGGATGCAGAAGCGCGTGAGCGCGAGGCCGAGGCGGAAGCCAAAGCGACGGCCGTGATGTCGGAAGCCATTGCAAATGGCGACATTCAGGCGATCAACTATTTTGTTGCCGAAAAATATGTCGACGCGCTGCAGGCAATTGCCAGCGCACCCAATCAGAAATTGCTGATGATGCCGCTGGAGGCCGCCTCCGTGATCGGATCAATTGGCGGTGTCGCGGAAATTGCCCGCGAAGCGTTCGGCGAGGGCAGTACTGCCCGCAAAGGCGGCTCGCGCCTGCCTGATACCGGCCGCTGAGGAGCGTTCCTGATGGAACAGGGCGGCTCCTATATTCTGACTCTGGCAGAAGAGCTCGGACCCTGGGCCTGGCTGATCGGCGGCATTGTCCTGCTGGCGCTGGAACTTGCAATACCCGGCAGTTTTCTCATCTGGCTTGGACTTGCAGCTGTCGTCGTCGGTCTGGTGTCCTTTGCGGTTGATCTGTCGTGGCAGGCGGCCTGGATCGGCTTTGCGATTCTGGCACTCATATTGCTGCTGCTGGGCCGGCGCTGGTTTTCCGCTGAGCGCACCCAATCCGACCGGCCTCATCTCAATGAACGCGGACAGGCCCTGATCGGACGCCGGTTCACCTTGTCAGAACCGATTGCAGATGGCGAAGGCCGGATCCGGATCGGCGATACTTTGTGGCGCGTGCAAGGGCCTGATCTGGCAGCGGGAACCCGGATCGAGATCAGCCGCTCCGATGGCGCGACACTGATCGTGGTGCCGGTTGCCGAGGCCAGCGACTGAAGCCAAGGACTGGTGCCAGTCAAAAGTTCAATAGGGCAGTGCTTGCGGGCCAGCGTTCCAGACCCTAGTCTGGGCGTTCAAACAACCTGGCTGCATTGTTGTCCATGTTCAAAAAAATACTGATTGCCAATCGCGGCGAAATTGCCTGCCGTGTAATGCGCACGGCACAGCGCATGGGCATTGCCACCGTCGCGGTCTATTCCGATGCGGACCGCAATGCGCTGCATGTTCAATTGGCCGACGAAGCGGTGCATATCGGCCCGCCGCCTGCCACGGACTCCTATCTGCTGGGCGAGCGGATTATCGAAGCCTGCCGCGCAACCGGCGCCGAAGCTGTGCATCCGGGTTATGGCTTTCTGTCGGAAAATGCCGGCTTTGCCGCAGCACTGGAAAAGGCGGGGATCGTGTTCATCGGTCCCAACCGGATCGCGATTGAGGAAATGGGCGACAAGATCCGCTCTAAAATCGTGGCCGCAAAAGCTGGTGTGTCCACCGTGCCCGGCGCGCCGGATACAATCAGCAATGCCGAGGATGCCGCGCGGGTTGCTGCGAAAATCGGGTTTCCGGTGATGATCAAGGCTTCTGCAGGGGGCGGCGGCAAGGGCATGCGCATTGCCTGGAACCATGAGGAAGCGCTTGAGGGTTTTGAACGCGCCCGCTCCGAGGCTGCCACCTCATTTGGCGATGACCGCATCTTCATCGAAAAATTCATCGAGGATCCGCGCCATATCGAAATTCAGGTGCTGGGCGACAAGCACGGCAATTTAATTCATCTCAATGAGCGGGAATGTTCGATCCAGCGCCGCAACCAGAAAGTCATTGAAGAAGCGCCCTCGCCATTGCTGGACCCGGAAACCCGGGCGAAAATGGGCGAACAGGCCTGTGCGCTGGCGCGTGCCGTCGGTTATGACAGTGCCGGAACCGTTGAATTTGTCGCCGGACAGGACAAGAGTTTCTATTTCCTGGAGATGAATACACGCCTGCAGGTGGAGCATCCGGTCACTGAGTTGACCACCGGCATTGACCTTGTGGAGCAGATGATCCGGGTTGCTGCAGGAGAGGAACTGACGCTCCGTCAAAGCGATATCGGCATCAATGGCTGGGCGATCGAAAGCCGCATCTATGCTGAAGACCCTTATCGCAATTTTCTGCCTTCCATCGGCCGGCTTGTGCGCTTTCAGCCTCCGGCAGAAACATTGCAGGATGGTGCCACGATACGGGTCGATACCGGCGTCGTCGAGGGTGACGAGATCTCGATGTTTTACGATCCGATGATTGCCAAATTGTGCAGCCATGCCGCCACCAGAGAGGGGGCAAACCGGGCCATGGCCTCGGCACTGGACGGGTTTGTGCTGCAGGGCATCGGCCACAATATCCCGTTTCTGGCGGCGCTGGTCGACCATCCGCGCTGGCAGGCGGCAGATTTGTCGACCGGATTTATTGCCGAAGAATATCCCGATGGTTTTGAAGGGGCGGCGCTGAGCGAAGACACCGCACGAAAGCTGGCCTGTGCGGCGCTGGCGCTGGAATTGGCGCGCAAGGACCGGCTTGATCATATGACCGGACGCCTGCGGCCGCATTCCGGATCGTTGCGCCCGGACTGGTCGGTGGCGATTGCAGATCACGTATTTTCAATTAATGTCAGGTCATTCACGCCCGGTGAAACTGCTTCTGCGGATCTGGTGTTCGCCGACAGTGCCGACCCTTACGAAATCCAGTCTTCGCACCGGGCCGGGACGCCTTTGTGGCGCGGGCGTATCAATGGCGAAGAGCTGCTGGTGCAGGTGAGGGCGGCCCCGGGTGGAATGTCTTTGCAATGGCGCGGAATTGGCGCTCTGGCACGTGTGTTGCCGGCCGCTCTGGCACACCTCAACGCATTGATGCCGGTCAAGCTGGCGGCGGATACGTCGAACCTGCTGCTGTGTCCAATGCCAGGGCTGGTCGTGTCGGTTGCGGTGCGGCCCGGACAGACCGTCAAGGCAGGGGAAATTCTTGCGGTAGTTGAGGCGATGAAAATGGAAAATGTGCTGCGCGCCGAGCACGATGGCGTAATCTCAGTCATTCATGCCAGCGCCGGCGACAGTCTTGCGGTCGATGCGGTGATTATGGAATTTGAGACCTGAGTTAGAGGGCTTCAATGTAACCATGAAACGCACTAAAACAGGCGGCTGAATTCCTGCTTCAGCACGACATCTACATCCGCCATGCTGGCGGTCACGCCAAGATCATAAAGACTGGTGACGCCGTGGCCGGCGACGCCGCAGGGCACGATGCCATCGAAATGCGACAGCTCCGGCTCGATATTGATGCTGATGCCGTGAAAACTGACCCATTTGCGCAGGCGAATGCCGAGGGCGGCGATCTTGTCTTCGCGCATTGTGCCATCAGCTAAGGGCGGTTTGTCAGGCCGCCGAACCCAGACCCCGACCCGGTCTTCGCGGCGCTCACCAGTGATGCCGAATGAGGCGAGGCTGTTGATGATCCATTGTTCCAGAACCGCCACGAAGCGGCGCACGTCGCGGGTGCGGCCGGACAGATCCAGCATGACATAGGCAATGCGCTGGCCTGGCCCGTGATAGGTGTATTGTCCGCCGCGCCCGGTCTGAAACACCGGAAACCGGTCGGGCAAAAGCAGATCCTGCGGCTGCGCGCTGGTGCCGGCGGTATAAAGCGGGCTGTGCTCCAGCAGCCAGACCAGTTCCGGTGCGGTGCCGGCGGCAATGTCCGCAGCGCGGGCTTCCATTTGCAGCAATGCATCCTGATAGGCCACGGGATGATCGCTGATGGCCCATTCCACCGCCTTTTCCCCGGAAAACTGCGGCCGAATGGAAGTTCGTTTCAACTCCAGTGCGATCCCGCCGCGTTCGTTAATCATTTGTTTACCTTAAATTCTGCACAACAGTGGTGTGGAGCATTGCTTTGCATGCGGACTCCGGCCCGCACGTCCTTATCAGATGGAGCATACTTATGGCGACCCTTGACGTCATCGATGTCGATCTTGCTGTTGGCCTTGGCCACACGCATATGCCCGTGCACCAGTTGCTGAGAATGGGCCGTGGTGCGGTGATTGCGCTGAACACCGACGCCGATGAGAATCTGACTTTGTTTGCCAATGGCATGCCGGTTGCCGATGTGCAGGTTGTGCTTCAGGGCGACATGATCGCCATAGAAATCCAACATGTGCATGGCCGCGCGCAGAAACAAGCCGCCCTGCAGAACGGATAAGTTTGCCGCAGCGAACAAGGCCCTTGTGAAGCGCTTAAAGGTTTGATAGAGCAGCGGCTGCAGGGCACCCTTGGGTGCCCGGTTTCGCAACAGTGCGGTCGTGGCGGAATTGGTAGACGCGCAGCGTTGAGGTCGCTGTGGGGTAAAACCCGTGGAAGTTCGAGTCTTCTCGACCGCACCATTTTCTCATCTCAAGACAGCTTGCTGCGCAAACGTCTCCGATGAGGCGGCGTAAATGCACTGGATGGCCGACATGTTGCAGATTATCTGCGAATCGGCAAATTCACCTACCGCCTACAAAACTTCTTTTAAAATCCGGTCCGGTCGGCGCCTTTCAGGTCCAGCATTTCGCGGGCTTCATCCGGTGTTGCCACCTGACAGCCGAGATCTTCGATGATGCGGCGGATCTTTGTCACCTGGTCGGCGTTGGAACTGGCCAGTTTGCCGCGCTCGATGAACAGGGAATCCTCCAGCCCGACGCGGACATTGCCGCCCATCTGGCTGGCGGTGGTGGCAAATGGCATTTGCGCGCCGCCTGCGCCCAGCACCGACCACTGATAATCATCACCGAACAGGCGGTCGGCGGTGCGCTTCATGAAGATCAGATTGTCGATGTCCGGGCCGATGCCGCCAAGAATGCCGAAAATGAACTGGATGAAGATCGGGGCCTTGAAGAGGCCGGTATCCATGCAGAATTTCAGATTGTAGAGATGTCCGACATCGTAGCATTCATGCTCGAATTTGACGTTGTGTTCCTCGCCAAGTTGCCGCGCCACAAAGCCGATATCGGCAAAGGTATTGCGGAAGATGTAGCCATCGGAATTGCGCACATAGTCTTCTTCCCAGTCGAATTTCCAGGTCTTGTAGCGCTCCGCCAGTGGATGGAACGAGAAATTCATCGAACCCATATTCAGCGAGCACATTTCCGGCGAGGCCCATTTCGCGGGCGCGATGCGTTCTTCCATGGTGGTGAGAAGACTGCCGCCGGTGGAGACATTTATTACCGCATCCGTGGCTTGTTTGATGACCGGCAAGAAGCGCTTGAAATGGTCCGGGTCGATGGAAACCCCGCCATCCTCGGGCCGGCGCGCATGCAGATGCAGGATCGAGGCCCCTGCTGCAGATGCGGCAATCGCCTGGTCGGCGATGTCTTCTGGCGTATACGGCAGGGCGTCCGACATGGTCGGAGTGTGAATGGCACCGGTAATGGCGCAGGTGATGATGGTTTTCTTCTGCTTTTTAGCCATGTCGGCCTCCGTTGATGTGAATTTCAAGTCTGTCGCCGGCGCTCGACGCGCCGCGTCGTTGGAAACAGTTCAATGCCGGTGCGGGCTTTGATAAAACCCCACAGCCCGCTTGGCGCGCGCAGCATCACCACAATGGCGACGACCCCGAGAATAAGCAGATAGGCGGTGCCCAGATCCGCCAGGGTTTCGCGCAGCAGGAAGAACACGATGGTGCCGATGATCGGGCCTTCGATAGTGCCGATGCCGCCTATCACCACAATGAAGATGACGAACGCCGTCCAGTCATTGACGCTGAAGGCCGCATCCGGGGAAATCCGCAGCTTTTGCAGAAAGATCAGCGCGCCAACCGCCGAGGTCAGCCCGGCCGTCGCGATGTAAACAAAAAACTTGGTGCGCCAGATATCGATGCCCATGGCTTCGGCGGCAGATTCATTATCGCGGATGGCCTTCAATGCCAGCCCCTGGCGTGAGCGCAGGAACAGATAGACACTGGCGATGACGAGAACGGCAATGCCGAGAGCGGACCAGTAGGCGGCGCTTTCCCGGCCTGACCGGGAGGCGGAAATCGATTTGACAATGCCGACCGGAAGGCTGGTTCCCGAGCCGCCGCCCAGTGCCGAGATCTGGGCAAAGCTGAGGCGGAAAACCTCGGCGATGACCCAGGTGCCGATGGCAAAATAGGCGCCGCGCAGGCGAAAGATCAGCACCGCGACGGGGATCGACACCAGCGTTCCCAACAGCACAATCAGCGGAACTGCGAGCAGTGGATGCACGCCGGCAAAGATGGCCAGCGCAAACAGGCAATAGCCGCCAAAGCCGACAAAGGCCTGCTGGCCGACCGAGACCAGACCGGCGTAACCGGCAAGAAAATTCCACAGGCAGGCCAGTGCGACATAGAGATAGATTTCGCCGAACAGGCGCAGATCGGCGCGCCCCGCCCACCACGGTGCGGCAATCAGAAAGGCCAGCAGAAGCACGGCGACAATGGCGGCCGCGCGGCTGGTGCGGGAGGACTGGACGATGATGTGATCGTTGGCGGCGCTCATCCGTCAATCCTTGGAAACAGACCGCGGGGACGCACTGCCAGGACAATCAAAAATGCAATATGACCCGCCAGAAGCTGCCAGCCCGGATTGATCTGGGCACCGATATTCTGGCTGACACCGAGAATGATGCCGCCGATCAATGTGCCCCACAAATTGCCCAGCCCGCCGATGATCACCGCCTCAAAGCCGAAAATCAGCCGGGCCGGGCCGACGGAGGGGTCAAAGCTGGTGCGCACCGCCAGGAAAATGCCGGCGACCGCTATCACCGCCATGGACAGCGCCATGGCAAGGCCGAATATATGGGCCTTGTTGAGGCCCATCAGCTGGGCGATATCCTGATTGTCGGACACGGCACGGAAGGCGCGGCCAAGCGCAGTGCGGTAGAAAATCCACTGCAGCAGCGCGATAATCACCACCGCCGCAGCAAAGGTCAGCACCGGCAGAACACCGGCATTGAGCCCGCCGCCAAGGGGTATGCTGGCCGTTTCCAGCGCGCCGGCACTGAGCTTTTGCGGATCGGCGGTAAAAATTTCCAGCAGCCCGTTCTGCAGTATGACGGATAGGCCGAAGGTCACCAGCAGCGGCGGCAGGATGTCCCGCCCCAGGGTCTGGTTCAGAATTCCGCGCTGCAGCACATAGCCCAGCACGGCCATCACCGGCACCACAATGACCAGGGCCAGCAGTGGGTGCAGGCCCAGAGTGCCGGTCACGACAAGGCCGAGAAACGCCGCCAGAACAATGAAATCGCCATGGGCGATGTTGACCAGCCGCATGACGCCGAAGATCAAGGATAATCCGGCAGCGAACAGGGCGTACAGACCACCCAGCAGAACGCCTTGCAGAACAGCGTTTACCCAATCCATTGATCACACTCCGAAATAGGCATGGCTGATGTCCTCTCGTGACACGGAGGTGGTGTCGCCTTCCAGCGAAACCCGGCCTTCCTGCAGGCAGTAGACCCGGTTGGAGACCGAAAGCGCCTTGGCAATATCCTGCTCGACAATGATGCTTGTCATGCCGCCACTGACGATCTTCGGCAGGGCGTCATAGATCGACTTGATGATGATCGGGGCAAGGCCAAGGCTGATTTCGTCAAACAGCAACAGATCCGGATTGGCCATCAGCGCGCGGCCGATGGCGACCATCTGCTGCTGCCCGCCCGACAGGGCGGTGGAGGGCACATGACGGCGCTCCTTGAGGATAGGAAACAGCGCAAAGACAGCGTCCAGAGACCAGGGCCCGGGACGGCCGATCTGGCCGCCGATCTTGAGATTTTCCTCAACCGACAGAGAGGGGAACAACTGGCGGCCTTCCGGCACCATGGCAATGCCAAGACCGGCGATCTGATCGGCGCGCAGGGCGCCGACCGGGCGTTGCTGCCACTGCACCATTTCCGGCTTGCTTTTGAGCAGGCCGGTAATGGCCCGCATCAATGTGGTCTTTCCGGCCCCGTTGGCCCCAATGATGGCGATGACCTCGCCGCGATTAATCTGGCAATTAATGCCGAACAGGGCCTGAAAATCGCCATAGAAGGCGTCGAGATTTTCCAGTCTGAGGATCGGGTCAGCCATCGACTTCGATTCCCATATAGATTTCCCTGACCTGGCGGCTTGCCATGATGGCTTTCGGCTCGCCTTCGGCGATCTTGCGGCCGAAATCGATGACAACAAGACGGTCGACCACCGCCAGCAGGGCATGGACGATATGTTCGATCCAGATGATGCTGATGCCGGTGGAGCGGATGGCACGGATGGTTTCAACCAGCGCATGACATTCTTTTTCGGTGAGACCTCCGGCGATTTCGTCGAGCAGCAGCAATTTCGGTTTGGCGCAGAGCGCGCGCGTCAGTTCCAGGCGCTTGCGCTCCAGCAGGGTCAGGTTTCCGGCCAGGGTATTGGCTTTCGCCAGAAGGCCGGTCTGTTCCAGCGCGTCGAGGCAGAGCCTGTTGGCCTGTGCACCGGCAAGGCCTGCGCCCTGGGTGGCGGCGACCAGCGCATTTTCAAACACGCTCATGGCACCGAATGGCTGCGGGATCTGGAATGAGCGGGCAATGCCACTGCGGCAGCGCTTGGCAGCTTTCATATGGGTGATGTCGCGGCCATCAAACCAGATGCTGCCAGCATCGGCGGGCAGGGCGCCGGTGATGAGATTGAACATCGACGTTTTGCCCGCGCCATTGGGACCGATAATCCCCAGCGCCTCGCCACTTTCCAGCTCATAGCTCAGCGCATCCGACACCGTAACAGCACCGAACGCTTTTGAGACATTGTGCAGTTTCAAGACCGTTGGCATCGCGCATTCCCACGGGCCTCATCGCACTGATGCGCGATGAGGCGGGTTTAGAAAGGTGGTCAGAGCAGTTTCAGCTCTCCGCCAACAGGGATCTCGGGCGCGTTGGCATTGGCTGTCACCACAAGTTCGAATGCATCGCCCTGTTTCTGCCACTGGCCGGCGACCAATGGCGTTTTGGTGACATTTTTTACCGGCCCTTTTGACCAGTCTACATTGCCGACAATGGTATCCAGAGCGGTGGTGCGGATCGCCTCGACGATGGCCGTTGGATCATCCAGATCGGCCGTCCGCGAAATCACGTTGGCAGTGACCTCGAACAGCGCGTGTTTAAAGCCGATTGGCTGGGTCCAGGGGCGGCCTGTCTCTGCCGTGTAACTGTCGGCCAGAGCTTTTGCCGACGCATTTGTCAGGCTGGAGGCAAAGGGGTGATTTGGTGTCCACCAGATTTCAGAGGACAGACCGTCGGCACGCTCGCCGAGCGAATTGATGACCGAGGGGAACAGCAGGGCCTTGCCGATAGTGACGATTTTCGGATTGAAACCCTGTTGGGCTGCCTGCGACCAGAAATTGGCAAAGTCGGGCGGGATCATGTTTCCGGTGACAATCTCACAGCCGGCTTCCTTGAAAGCGGAAATCTGTGAAGAGAAATCATCGGTCAGAGGCTGGTAGCGGCCCGGATCGACCAAGGTGTAACCGGCAGCGGCCAGAGGCTTGGGAAAGCCCAGTTCCGGGTCGCCCCAGGCGTTGCCGTCCGCATCATTGGGAAACAGCCCGCCAACTGATTTGGCGACACCGCTTGAGCCCCACAGATCGAGGAATGAGGCGATGACATCCTCCAGGCCCCAGAAGAAGTGATAGGTGTAGTCGAACCCTTCCGCCGGATTGCCGTTGCGGCCAAAGAAGTAAGGCTGCCACGGACAGTCTGTGGTGATGCAGGGGACTTCATTGATTTCTGCCTGGTCGGCGACCGGATTGGTGGTGTCGGGCGTTGATGCGGCAACGATGATGTCGACCTCATCGCCAAGGATCAACTCGGCCGCGACTTCTGCGGCGCGGTTCGGATTTGACTGGGAATCCTTTGAGATGATTTCAACGTCATAGGATTTGCCATTGTTCATCAGGCCGCCGGCAAAGGCTTTCTGAATTCCAGCCAGAACAAAGTCATCAGCTTCGGCAAAGCCGGCTAGCGGGCCGGTGCGCGGGCTGACATGACCGATTTTGAGAACCGGGTGGGTGGCATAGGCGCGGCTGTGGCGCAGAATGGCCGGTGCCGCAATGCTCGCGCCCAGACCGGTCAGTATGGTGCGGCGTGAGACGCCGGACAGAATGGTATGTTTCGTCATGGTCTTCCTCCTAAAATCCGGCCCTCCTCCAAGGTCCGGTGAACTATTCCAGTATGGTGCCGAGTTTCTGCAAATGTGTGGTGACGCGGCTGCGGGTTGCTGCTGCAGCTTCCGGCGTCCATTTGCGAAACCCCTCACCGGATTTCATGCCAAGTTTTCCTTCGGCAACAAGGCTTTCCAGCAGCGGCGAAGGTGCGCCGCTGGCTTCCAGATCCGCCAGAACGTTCTGGTGAATGTCGAGGGTCAGATCGGTGCCGACGAGATCGGCGTTCTCCAACGGTCCAAGCACCGCAAGACGGCGTCCGAAACTGGCTTTGATGACGTCATCCACCGCTTCTGCCGAACACACACCATTTTCCACAAGGCTGATGGCTTCACGCCACAAAGCGTGCTGCAGGCGGTTGCCGATGAAACCGGCAACATCCTTTTCAACCCGCACCGGCGTTTTGCCGATCTGTGTCAGAATGCTGACCATCTGATCCATCGCCTGATCGGTGGTCCATTCAGTGCGGATGACTTCGACCAGCGGAATCATGTGCGGCGGGTTCCACCAATGGGTGCCAAGGCCGCGTGAGCGGTCGGAAAGTCCCTGCATGATGCTGGTGATCGGGATTACCGACGTGTTGGACGCCAGCAGGCAATGGGCCGGGGCAGCGGCCTCGATCCGGGCAAATATCTCCTGCTTCAACGCCAGTTTTTCCGGTGCCGCCTCGACCACCAGATCAGCGTTGCTGACGGCGGCCTCAAAGCTTTGGCAGGGCGAGATGCGGGCTGTGATGCCAGCGGTGTCTTCGGCTGCAACACCTAATGCAAGCAGGCTGTCGGTAACCCGTGCAATCAGCGTTTCCAGCGTTTCGGCATGGGGGTCGTGGACGCGGGTTTCAAAGCCGGCTCTGGCAAAGCTCAAGGCGATGCCGTGGCCCATGAGACCTGCACCGATGATCGCTATATTATGCAAGCTGTTTGCCATCTAGCCCGCCGTATATCCACCGTCTGCGTACAGAATATGGCCGGTGTAAAAGTCTGATGCGCTGGAGGCCAGGAACAACAGCGGACCAACCAGATCGTCCGGCTCGCCAAGCCTGCCTTTCGGGACACGGGCGAGAAAACCGCTGCGCACAGCCTTGGCCTCGTCGGTATCGCCAAACATCCAGGCGGTGAGGGGCGAGCGGAACACGGTTGGAGCAATGGCATTGACGGTGATGCCTGTGGGGCCCAATTCGCAGCCAAGCGCCTTTGTCATGCCATCCACTGCCGCTTTGGACGCACAATAGGCGGTGTAGCCGGCCGGATGGCCGAGAAGACCGCGAGCAGACGACACCAGAACAATCTTGCCTCTGTCGCTGGTGCCGGCTTCAATCTGGGCCGTCATCTGAACGCTTGCCGCCTTGGCCAGCATCCAGGATTGCGTGACATTGGCATCCATCACCGCAGTGAAGGTTTCCAGAGGCATATCCTTGATTTTCGCGACTTTGTTCATGCCTGAGGCGACGACCAGAATATCAAGTTGGCCGAAGCGCTGCACTGCGGCGTCGATCATCGCGGCACATCCGGCTTCGTCCTGCGGTCGTGCATTAACGGATTCTACCTCAGCACCGGCGGCTTCGCATTCGCCTGCAATTTCCTGCAAGGCTACCGCATTGCCGGCGGCAAGAACCAGTTTACAGCCGGCTCCGGCAAGGGCCTTTGCCGCCACAGCACCAAATGCGCCCGATGCGCCGGTGATCAGCGCAACCTTGCCTTCGACATTGAACATGGCGAGGGGATTGTCAAAGCTCATGATTTTGCTCCAGACCGTGTTCCGGCAGGATAGGGGATCACCACCAGCATAGTACAGACATGGTTCGAGCGGTTGATGATTTCGCGTTCTTCGGCGGGTGGAATTGTGCAGGAATCCATCGCGCCCAGCACAGTTTCCACACCGTCGACGATGATCGACAGTTCGCCTGAGAGCACCACATAGACTTTTTCAAACGGCGTTGAATCCGGCCCGGCGCCGCCGCCGGGCAGAAACTGGGAATAACCGATCCACTGATTTTCCGGCCCGCCCTCTTCAAAGCCCTGCAGACGCAGCCCGGCGACGCCGCGATGGTTGGGAGCTTCATAAGGCTCGGCGTCGGCGAAGCGTTTGAGATGCATCAGAATGCCTCACCGGGTTCGATGCGGTATTTCTGTCCCTTGTCGATCATGGCGACGAGGCGAATAATGCAGCCATCGCCACGATCCCAGTTCCATGGGAAGAAGGCAAAGGTGCAGCGTTTGCCGGTGACCGCATCAAGATCGCCGCCGACATTTTCAATGCCCAGAATACCGTTTGAAAACAGTTTGTTATGAACCGGTTCCCATTCCGGAAAGGCATCTTTCCAGTCAACGCCGCCTGACCATTCCTTATATTCTGCTTCCAGATGCGGCAGGATCGGGCCATTGCGCTGCGGGCCGATTGCGGTTGCCAGTGGATGATCATTGGCCTGGGTATCGTGGCCGACAACCTTGATGCCCTTTTCCACCATCCAGTCTGCGGCAGAGGGCACAAGACCAGGACAATAAGCAAAATAGTCACCGTCCTCATATTGCTTGTGCCAGCCGGTGTTGATGATCAGGACATCGTTTTTGCGGATCGCGTGGCCACAGGCCTTTTCCAGATCATCGGCTGTGATCTGTTCCCACTTCTTCTTCGGGATGGAAACGACAAGTCCGGAGCCGAAGAAATGCGGCAGCGGCACCTCATCAATGAAAGGTGTGCCCGGCACAACATGGGCGGGCGCATCGATATGGGTGGTGACATGCATGGTGGTGGTCAGCGTCTGGCTGAGCACACCGGATTTGGCCATGTAATGTTTGCGCTCAATCTGGACGTCCTTGAAATACGGCCAGTTGGGGCACTGAAAGCCATAACGATGTGACAGGTTGTAAAATTCGACGCCCATGTCGTTGTCGAGATTGTCCTGAAACTCAATACCGCGCACTGTAATTGTCATGATGACTCCTCCCAAGATTCCATAATATGCTGCAAAATGTATTGCAATACGATACATATGTACCATAATGCGGTCAAGTGGATTTGCTGAATTTTACAGATCACCCAGCTCACAGGCAAAAGGATATAGATGTGTCGTCTTCAGCAACCGATTCGACAATCCGGAAGAAGCCAATGAATCAGGACCACGCTGCAAAATCCGCCTCCAATCAGGGGGTCCAGGTCATCGCGCGTGCTGCCGAGATATTGCGCGTTTTGAAGCAGGATAATCGTGGCCTGAGCCTGGGGCAAATTTCCGACCGGGTCGGTCTACCGCGCTCCACGGTGCAGCGCATCGTCAATGCGTTGCTGGCTGAAAAGCTGATCATGAATACAGCTGCGGAGGGCGGTCTGCGGCTTGGACCGGAGATCCAGTCACTGGCGGCGGCGGGGCGTATAGATGCCGCCGAATTGCTGCGACCGGTGTTGCAGGACATCGCCGAAAGCTGCGGTGAAACGGTTGATCTGGCGGTGTTTCGCACCGATCATATGGTGTTTGTCGACCAGGTGGTCGGAACCCACCGCGTGCGCACCGTTTCAGGGGTCGGCGAGACATTCCCGTTGATTTCGACGGCAAATGGCAAGGCCGCGCTAGCACTGCTCGATGATGAAGTGGCGATTGCCCTGGCGGTGCGGGAACTGAAGTCCAGCCATTCGGAAAAACCGCTTTCTGCGCTCGTCGCCGAACTGGAAGAGATTCGAACCACCGGACTGGCCTGGGACTGCAATGAACATACTGATGGACTTTCGGCGGTCGGATTTGGCTTTCGCGATTCCTCGGGACAGATTTATGCGCTGTCTGTCCCTGTGCCCTCCTATCGCTTCGCAAAATCCAGGAAGCGGATTGCCGAGTTGCTGAAAACCACAGCACCAAGAATCAGCGCCCTGATTTCCTGACACCGATAGTCAAGGCTGACTTTGAGTAGCGGCGGCGAAAACCCGGTTTTGCCTTTTCGTTTGCGTTGGACCTTTGCAGAGAAGGCGCTATGGATGTCTGTAACGCGGTCCAACTCCCAAAAGCACAACTCACATGGTTCAAGACACTTCCAACAACGATCAATCTGACGTCTCGACCGGCAGCGATCAACAGCCGGAAGACTGGAACATCCGCGATCCTGAAACCGGCGGCATGGCGACGGCGTTCGTCGATGCGGTCTTGCTGGCAATTGATGTTGGTGATCGGGTGCTGGCGCGGCAACTGACCCAGGATCTGCATGAGGCCGATCTGGCTGATTTGATCGAAGCCCTGCCGGGTTCCGAGCGCTCCCGGCTGGTTGCCCTGCTCGGATCTGATTTCGATTTTGCCGCCTTGACCGAGTTGGATGAGGGGGTACGGCTCAGTCTGCTGGAAAACCTGCCGGTCGATACGGTTGCCGAGGCGCTGGCGGGACTTGACAGTGATGATGCAGTTTTCATCCTGGAGGATCTGTCGGTTGAGGACAGGGCCGAAATCCTGGACCAGATTCCGGCACTTGAACGCGTTGTTCTGCAGCGTTCACTGAATTATCCCGAGGAATCTGCCGGACGGCGGATGCAGACCGAATACATTGCGGTTCCGCCATTCTGGACGGTCGGCCAGGCGATTGACTATATGCGCGACACCGAAGATCTGCCGGACAGTTTTTATGAGTTGTTTGTCGTCGATCCGACCTATCGCCTGCTGGGAACCGTGGCCCTTGACAGATTGCTGCGCACCAAACGGCCCATTTCCGTGGCCGACATTATGGGCGAGACGGCTCACACGGTGCGCGCTGAGGAAGATCAGGAAGAAGTGGCCCGGACTTTTGAGCGCTACAATCTGGTGTCAGCGGCGGTTGTGGATGAAGCGGAACGCCTGGTCGGCGTTCTGACCATCGATGATATCGTCGACGTCATTCATGAAGAGCATGATGAAGATATCAAGCGGATGGGCGGTGTCGGCGATGAAGAGATTTCCGATAATGTTTTCAATGCGGTCAGAAGTCGCTTCATCTGGCTGATGGTCAATCTCGGCACTGCTGTGCTGGCATCGGTTATCATCGGCCTGTTTGACGCCACCATCCAGCAAATGGTGGCGTTGGCCGTGCTGATGCCGATTGTTGCCAGCATGGGCGGCAACGCTGCGACGCAAACCATGACAGTGGCAGTGCGTGCTCTGGCGACGCGGGAACTCGACGCCTATAATGTGCGCCGCATTATTGGCCGCGAGGGTGCCGTGGGTCTGATCAACGGCATTCTGTTTGCCATTGTCATCGGTCTGGTGTCCGCCATGTGGTTCGGGAATGGCGCGCTGTCGATCATCATCGCGCTGGCCATGGTCATCAATATGGTTGCGGCGGGTTTTGCCGGAATTCTGATCCCGATCGTGCTGGACAAGTTGAAGGCGGATCCGGCGATCGCGTCCGGCGTGTTCGTCACAACCGTTACCGATGTGGTTGGTTTCTTTGCGTTTCTTGGCCTGGCAGCGTGGTGGTTCGGGATTTGAAACCTGGGCGGCGTCGATTAGGGCAGACCGGCGGTTTTGCTGGCGTCCCGGCGGCCATGATCCTGCCCGAATTGTGACGAAACATGGATTCCATGGAAAGCCCGTCAATCCTCATTCGCGCGGCCAGAATCAGCGATGCTGCTGATTTGTCAAAGGTGCATCGCGCCTCCTGGTTCAATGCCTATCATGGCATATTGAACGGTAGTGCATTGCGCGAGTCGGTGGCGAGACGAAATTCTGTGTGGTGGCGCTCGGCTGTCGAGAAGCTGAACGCAGAACCGGCTTCAATCGGACCGGGCTCCCCGTCGCCAGATGCCGGCTCGCGGCGGTCCAGATTGCTGGTTCTGGAATTTGACGGGCGTGCTGTCGGCTATGCCAATTTCGGTACCGCCCGGCGCAGCTATCTGCCGCAATCGATTGCCCGCTGGGGTGAAATTTTCGAGCTGTATCTGGCACCGGAGTTTCAGGGACTTGGTTTCGGCCGTACCCTGTTTCATCAGGTGCGCAAAGAGTTGAAAGAGATGGGCCTTGGCCCTTTGATTGTCTGGGCGCTGGAAGAAAATGATCTGGCGACCGGGTTTTACCTTGCAATGGGCGGCGAGCGCTTTGTCCGCTCTCACGAGATATTTGGCGGCATCCAGACCCCCACCATTGGCTACCACTGGCGCTGATTTTTCGCATGGGCAGAATGGCCGTTTTGAGGGGTGGAGTGTTTGCTTTGCTGGATCCTTGGCACAGGTCCAAGGATGATACCATTTCTGTAGCTTAAGCTCGGAGAAGCGGCTGCAATCTGCTGAAAATGAGACTTCATTGCAGAACTTGGCGGCTTTTTCTTGAAAGATGACGCGGCTTGCGGCATGACCGCCGCACCAAAGTGCTGCAACAGATGAGGCAACAGCAGATGAATCTGGATAAAATCGCAATCGGCAAGAACCCGCCGGAAGACATCAATGTCATTATCGAAGTGCCGATTGGCGACGAGCCGATCAAATATGAGCTGGATAAAGAATCCGGCGCGCTATTCGTCGACCGGTTCCTGTTCACACCGATGCGCTATCCCGGCAATTACGGCTTTGTGCCTCATACGCTTTCCGAAGATGGCGATCCGGCTGATGTCATCATTGCCAATACCCGCCCGCTGATGCCTGGCTCGGTGATCAATTGCCGTCCGATTGGCGTGCTTGTGATGGAAGATGAATCCGGCGGCGACGAAAAAATCCTCGCAGTGCCGTCACGCAAGCTGACCCAGCGCTACGATAAAGTGACAAACCACACCGATCTGCCGGAAATCACCCTGAAACAGATCGAGCATTTCTTCACCCATTACAAGGATCTTGAGCCAAACAAATGGGTCAAGATCGTCGGCTGGGAAGATGCCGCAACGGCAAAGAAAATGCTGATCGATGCCATGGCGCGCGCCAAGAAGTAGGTTCGCAATTTAGGGTCTGACGCAATACCTGTCAGACCCAATCTGGCCCTATTGATTTTCTGGCGACTTTCGCAATTGGTGCAAATGCTTCAACAGGCCCTTGGTTGAGCCGTCGACCGGTTTTTTGCTGGTCTCGCCCTGCACCATCGGAAGCAGCGTGTTGGCCAGAACCTTGCCCAGTTCAACGCCCCATTGGTCGAATGAATTGATGTTCCAGATGACGCCTTCGACAAACACCCGGTGCTCATAAAGGGCAATCAGCCTGCCCAGCATATCCGGCGTCAGTTTGCTGTACATCATGGTCACTGATGGGCGGTTGCCGGGAAACACCTTGTGCGGCGCCAGAGCGGCGATTTCGCTGTCGGAAAGTCCGGCCTGCTTCAACTCGCTCTCAACGGCTTCTCTGGATTTGCCAAGCATCAGCGCCTGACCCTGTGCCAGGCAATTGGCCAACAGCAGATCATGATGCACGCCCAGCGTGCCTGCCTCTTCATGAGCGTTGGCGGCGACCAGAAATTCGCAGGGAACAATTGTCGTTCCCTGATGGATCAGCTGGTAAAACGCATGCTGACCATTGGTGCCGGGCTCGCCCCACACAATCGGACCGGTGGGTCCGACAGGAGGCTCGCCATCAAGGGTGGTCTGCTTGCCATTGGATTCCATGTCGAGTTGCTGAAGATAGGCCGGGAACCGTGACAGGCGCTGGTCATAGGGCAGCACGGCACGGCTTGGAAATTCGCAGATGGAGCGGTGCCAGATGCCGGTCAGCGCGAGCAGCACCGGCAGGTTCTGTTCCAGCGGTGCCGAAGCAAAATGCTGATCCATGGCGTGGCCGCCGGCAAGGAACGAATCAAAATTTTCCGGTCCGATGGCAATCATGACAGGAAGGCCGATCGCCGACCACAGCGAATAGCGCCCGCCAACCCAGTCCCAGAATCCGAACACCCGCTCTTCGGGGATGCCGAACTGGTCGGCGCGATCGAGATTTGTGGAAATCGCGGCAAAATGATGCGGCACCGCGGCATCGTCCAGATTGCCGGACAGCCAGGCCCGGGCGGAGCGGGCATTGGTCATGGTCTCGATGGTGGTGAAGGTCTTGGAGGCAATAATGAAGAGGGTGGTTTCCGGATCCAGCGCCGCCAGCGTGTCGGCCATATGCGCACCGTCCACATTGGAGACATAGTGCAGCTTCGGCCCGTCATGATAGGGTCTCAGCGCCAGAGTGGCCATTGCCGGGCCAAGGTCCGACCCGCCAATGCCGATATTGACGACGTCGGTGAAGTGCTTGCCGGTGGCGCCGTTGATGGTGCCGTTGCGAATGCCATCGGCAAACACACGCATCGCTGTCAGCACGCTGTGCACCGGACCGACCACATCTTCGCCATCTGTTTCGATGTCGGCGTCCATCGGCGCCCTGAGCGCTGTGTGGAGCACGGCGCGGTCTTCCGTGGTGTTGATTTTTTCGCCGGACAGCATGGCGTCGCGGCGCTCTTCGAGCTGGCATTGCGCGGCCAGCTCCAGCAACATGGTTTTCGCCTGTTGAGAGATGTGTGTCTTGGAATAATCCAGCAGAATGCCAGCGCCCTCGGTGGAGAAATTCTTGAACCGGTGCGGATCAGCCTCAAACAGCGATTTGATCGGTATACCAGCCTCGGAGGCGCGCAGGGCCTGCAGCGGTTTGAATCGGTTCTGATCCATCATGCAACTCCGTAAAGGGACGAGGCGCCGGTATCTGCTGTGCCTGCCACCGCGCGGAAGGTTGCGAACATTTCGCGGCCCATGCCGAAATCATTGGCCGACAGATCCGCTTGCGCAAATTCGCGCTGATCCAGTTCGTCGGCAGCGACCAGAAGCTCCAGAGTTCCGGCATCCGCATCAAGGCGCATCATGTCGCCCTCACGGATTTTGCCGATAATGCCGCCGCAATTGGCCTCCGGTGTCACATGGATCGCTGCGGGCACCTTGCCGGAGGCGCCGGACATGCGTCCATCGGTCACCAGCGCCACTTTCAGGCCGCGTTCCTGCAGCACGCCAAGGGTAGGCGTGAGCTTGTGCAATTCCGGCATGCCGTTGGCGCGTGGTCCCTGAAAGCGCACCACGGCAATAAAGTCGCGGTTCAGCTTGCCGTCCTTGAAGGCCTGCAGGACATCGTTCTGGTCGTGAAAAATCAGCGCTGGCGCTTCGATGAGACGGTGTTCAGGCTTGACTGCAGAGATTTTGATGACACTGCGCCCCAGATTGCCTGTCAGCATTTTCAGCCCGCCATCGCTTTGAAACGGATTGGTGACCGGGCGCAGGACATTTTCGTCGTGGCTTTTTTCGGCCACCGGCACCTAGGTGACGCCGCCCTGTTCAGTCAGCTTCGGTTCAGTTCGGTAACCGTTGAGGCCGGTGCCCCAGATGGTGCGCACGTCTTCGTGGACAAGGCCGCCATCCAGCAACTGGCTGATGAGATACCCCATGCCGCCAGCCGCCTCGAAATGATTCACGTCGGCAAGCCCGTTGGGATAGATGCGCGCCAGAAGCGGCACCGCATCCGACAGATCGGAAATATCGTCCCAGGTCAGCTTGATTCCCGCGGCAGCAGCCATCGCGACCAGATGCATGGTGTGATTGGTGGAGCCGCCAGTGGCATGCAGACCAACCACGCCGTTGACGATGGCCCGCTCGTCAATGACTTCACCGGCAGGCGTATAGTCATTGCCAAGTGCAGTGATGGCCAGGGCGCGTTCGGTGGCCGCCCGTGTCAGCGCATCGCGCAATGGTGTGTTCGGATTGACGAAACTGGCGCCCGGCAGATGCAGACCCATGATTTCCATCAACATCTGATTGGAATTTGCCGTCCCGTAAAAAGTGCAGGTTCCGGGGCCGTGATAGGATTTGGATTCCGCATCCAGCAGTTCCGCGCGTCCGACCTTTCCTTCAGCATAAAGCTGGCGGATGCGCGACTTTTCGCCATTGGGCAGCCCGGTTGGCATCGGGCCGGCGGGAACGAACACGGCTGGCAGGTGGCCGAATGTCAGAGACGCAATCAGCAGACCGGGGATGATCTTGTCGCATACGCCCAGAAAGACCGCTGCATCGAACATGTTGTGCGACAGTCCAACGGCGGCCGCCATGGCAATCACGTCACGGGAAAACAGTGACAATTCCATGCCGGGCTGACCCTGGGTGACGCCGTCACACATGGCGGGCACGCCACCCGCGACCTGCGCCACTCCGCCGGCCTGATGCGCGGCCTGCTTGATAAGGTTGGGGAATTGTTCAAACGGCTGATGCGCCGAGAGCATATCATTATAGGACGTGATTATGCCGATATTTCCCAGCCGATCCCCTGCCAGAGCTTCTTTGTCGTGCGGGCTGCAGGCGGCAAATCCATGGGCCAGATTGCCGCAAGACAAAGTGGTCCGGTTGGGGCCTTCCTGGGCGGCTTTGGCAATCCTCTCCAGATAGGCCTTCCGGGTCGGGCGGCTTCTTTCGATCAGCCGTTCGGTAACCTCGGCTATGCGCGGTTGAACGTCGGTCATGGCTCTATCTCCTAAGAGTTCTTGCCAGTGCTATGGGCACCAGAAAATTGTCAGCTCGGTCCGGGTCTGTTGCAACACAGCGCGCACCGGCATGTCTTCAACCGGGCCGCCGGCCAGAGCCTTGCCCAGAACCTGCTGCTTCTCCGCGCCTTCGATGTGCAGCGCCAGAAATTCTGAAGTCAGCAAAGCAGACAATGTGAAGGTGATGCGCGGCTCCCCGGCACCCGGCGCATTCATTTCAATAAAGGTATTCTGATTGTCTGGATCAAGCGCTGCGGACAATCTATCGCCCTGCGGAAAAAACGAGGCCGTATGGCCATCATTTCCCATGCCCAGAACAGCGGCCGTGATGGGAAGGTCCAGGCTTTCAAAATCGGCTTCAAGTCTTGCCAGAGCGGCCTGGGGAGTTTCGTCAGCCGTATAGAGCGGGAAAAACCTTGCTGCCGCAGCTTTTCCGATGAGCAGGCTGGATTTTACCAGAGCCGCATTGGAGCGCTCACTGGCTTCATCGACCCAGCGTTCGTCCACCAGTGTCACTGTAACGCCAGCCCAGTCGATATCCTTTTCGCTGAGTTTGCGGAAGAACAGTTTTGGCGTGGAGCCGCCGGACACCGCCAGCAATGCCCTGCCATTTGCCTGCAATGCGGCCATCAGTGCTTCGGCCACCTGGGTTGCCAATGCCTCTGCGAGAGCCTCTTTGTCGGCCAGTATCTGTTTGTTCATGCTTGCCACCGTGTCAGTCATCATCATGCCATGTGCGCCCGTCGCGCTCAATCAGGGCGACCGAAGCAGCAGGCCCCCAGGTGCCGGCAGTGTATTTCTTCGGCGTGTCGCCGGTTTCCTCCCAGGCCTGCAGAATCGGATCAACCCACTCCCAGGCCGCTTCCACTTCGTCGCGGCGCATGAACAGTGTGGCGTTGCCGCGGATCACGTCGAGAATCAGCCGCTCATAGGCATCCGGGCTGCGCACTTCAAACGCCTCGGCAAAGCTCATATCCAGCGGCACATGGCGCAGCCGCATGCCGCCGGGGCCGGGGTCCTTGATCATCAGCCACAATTTCACGCCCTCATCGGGCTGAAGGCGGATCACCAGACGGTTTTCAGCCACGCCGCCGGCATCGGTTTCGAAAATGGAATGCGGTATCGGCCGGAAAGTAATGACAATCTCCGATGAGCGCTGCGGCATGCGCTTGCCGGTGCGCAGATAAAACGGAACACCTGCCCAGCGCCAGTTGCCGACCGTCGCCTTGACGGCGACAAAAGTGGCGGTCTTGCTGGTGGGATCGCCGAGCTCTTCCAGATATCCGGGAACCGCACCTTCCGGCCCGGCACCGCTGGTATATTGGCCGCGCACGGTGAGTTTTTCAGCCTTCTCGCCGGAAATGGGGTCGAGCGAGCGCAACACTTTCAGTTTTTCATCGCGCACCGCATCTGCATTCATCGACATTGGCGGTTCCATGGCCACCAGGCACAGCAGCTGGAGAATGTGGTTCTGCACCATATCGCGCATCGCACCGGAGG
>TARA_R110002096_G_scaffold98418_2_pt1 | contig 23929 bp, 15 predicted proteins | sample TARA_R110002096 | Tara Oceans TARA_R110002096 (sample SAMEA4397295) | marine metagenome | biome: Polar Biome; feature: [DCM] deep chlorophyll maximum layer (ENVO:01000326); material: water (ENVO:00002006), including particulate matter (ENVO:01000060) such as... | depth 35 m
ACAAGATCGAGAGCCGCCGCGCGATGAACAAGGCTGGCGTGCCGACCGTGCCGGGCCTCGAGGATCCGGTCGACGACGTCGAGCAGGCCATCCGCGACGCTGAGGGCATCGGCTATCCGATCGCCATCAAGGCGGCCGCAGGTGGCGGAGGCAAGGGCATCCGCGTGGTGCGCAAACCGGACGAGATGGCGAGCGCGTTCCGCACCGCATCGGGCGAAGCGTTGTCCTCGTTCGGCGACGGTCGCCTCTATCTCGAGCGCTATCTGGACCACCCGCGCCACATCGAGATCCAGGTGATGTTCGATGGCCACGGGAACGGCGTGCACTACTTCGAGCGCGAATGCTCGATCCAGCGCCGCCACCAGAAGCTGGTCGAGGAGGCGCCGAGCTCGGCGATCGACGAGGCCACGCGCGCCGCGATGGGCGAGGTCGCCCTCCAAGCAGGTCGAGCCGTCGGTTACGTCGGTGCCGGAACGGTCGAGTTCCTCTGGGAGGACGGCGAGTTCTTCTTCCTCGAGATGAACACGCGCCTGCAGGTCGAGCACCCGATCACCGAGATGATCACGGGCGTGGACCTGGTGCGCGAGCAGCTGCGCGTCGCGGCGGGCGAGGAACTCGGCTACGGCCAGGACTCGCTGCACATCCACGGTCACTCGATCGAGGTGCGCATCAACGCCGAGGACCCGATCAACGGCTACCTGCCCTCGGTCGGCACGCTGCACAACCTGCGTGCACCGGGCGGACCCTGGGTGCGTTTGGACACCGGCATGTACCGCGGCATGGAGGTCGGCCTCGCGTACGACCCGATGCTCGGCAAGCTGATCGTCTGGGGCCGCGACCGCGCGCAGGCGATCGAACGCATGATCCGCGCGATCCAGGAGATGAACGTCGGTGGCGTCATGACCAGCCTGCCCGCCGCATTGACCGTGCTCGAGCACGAGCGCTTCCGGTCCGGCAACTACGATACGCATTTCCTCGAGAGCCTGACGTTGGCACCTCCGACGGAGTACCGCCAGATCGTCGCGGCCGCGGCCGCCATGCACCGCCACCTGCTCGCGCGTCGCCGCGCCCTCGAACCAAGGGCCGGTGCCCGCGCAGCCTGGCTCGAACGCGGTCGACGCGTCTCCTCCGCCGTGCGCCGCGCAGCCGATGGAGGCCAAGCATGAAGTACTTCGTCGAGATGGTCGGAGGCACGCACGAGGTCGAACTCGTCGAACGCCTGGGCGAGTTGATCGTCAAGGTCGACGGCGAGCCCATGAACTTCGACTACCACGAGATCGATCTGCTGGGCCAAGTCGTGGCCACGCACGACGGCCAGAGCTACGCGTTGTCGGTCGAAGGTGGCAAGTCGAAGGTCCGCGTCACGCTGGCCGGCCACACGTACGCGATGGAGCTCGAGGACGAGCGCGAACGCGCTGCGCACCTCGCCGAACGCGCGGCTCGCGGTGGCGGCGGCCCGATCAAGGCCGTCATGCCGGGCATCGTGGTCGAGTACCTGGTCGAGGTCGGAGCCGAGGTCGCCGAGGGGCAGCCGCTGTTGATCCTCGAGGCCATGAAGATGCAGAACGAGATCTCCGCACCCGGCCCGGGCATCCTGGCGGCGATCCACGTCGAAGCCGGCGCGACGGTCGCGGCCGGGGACAAGCTGGTCACGCTGAAAGGGCTCGAGACCGAGTGAATGCGCACGCGGCCTGCTGTGCGGGCCGCGTGATCGCCATTCCTTCGCCCGGCACGTGATTCGCAAGGGGGGGAGCATGCACCGATCTCTCGCTCACCCGATCTTCGTAGGAGTCCTCTTCGTCCTGGCCGCCTGCGGCTCGCTCCCGCCCGAGCCTTCCAGCGAGAAGCCCGCAACTTCCCCGGCCGTCGAGTCCTCGTTGGTGGATCTCGCCACGGCGGTCGAGGACCTGACGCTCGAACAAGTCCAGGCCAACCGCAGACAGTTCTTCGACTCCTTGAACGGGATGCGGGGCGAGGAGCGCGCGGCCGCGATTCAGGAATGGAGGCGTGCGGAACGCGAGAGAATGGGTCCACCTAGCTCGGTACGACTCATCGGCCGCCTCCTCGACCCTGACGGGCAGCCCTTCGTCGGCGTGATCCGGCACTCCTTGCAGCAAGCCAGTCGAACCGGCGGGACGATCCACTGGGGCTCCACGGATCGTCACGTCGAGGTGCTCGATGGGCACTTCGACATCACCGTGAACACGCGGGGCTATCGGCCTCAGGTGACCGCAACGTTCGAGATCGAGCCCGTGCTCGATCCGGACCCGGCGCGTGAACTCGTGTCTCGTGGCTTTCGATGGCCCAGCGACCTGACCACCGACCCGTGGGCCCAGGCTGTCGCCTCTCCAACGTTCGTGGATCCCGTTTCCACCTCGCAGGAGGTCCCGGTGAAGGATCTTGGCGACGTCGTGTTCGACCTGCCTCCGCCGGCGGCCGTACTCGATCTGGTGTCCGTGGATGGAGGATCCGCGGTCCCGGTTCAGATCGGTTCCTTCTTCGGAGGGAATGCGGAACCGCCGATCCCGTTCCTCGTGACGACGGATCGTCCCGTGCAACTGTTCGGACGTGGCTCGCCTGACCAGTGGTCAGGCGCGGTGCACGATAACGGTACCGGTGGAGTCCGATACTTCACCTTGGTACCGGGCGAACACAAAGTGCTGCACCTGGAGCGACTCCATTCGATTCGGATTCAGCACGAGGGCCCGGACGTGCCGGACCGTGCGCGATACTTGCTCTTCCCAGCCGAGGACTACGTCGCGACCGATCTGTCGGACGATCCGATCGGCTGGCATTTCCACTTCTCGATGGATCGTGCGAGGCTCGAGGGGTACTGGGTCAGCTTCGGACAGCTGAACAGCTCCGACATCTGGTTCTCTCCGGTGCCCAGTGGGGAGTACGTCCTGGAGGTCTTCGACGGGTCCATGGACAAGCCTGTCCGGACCGAGCGGATCGAGGTCGCCGGCGACGATGCGCAGGTCTTCGTGCTCGATTGAGACCGAAGCACTCCGTTCACGATGCGCGATGGACGGTGCGGCGCACGGCCTGTGATCCAGGTCGCCATCCACGCGGTGATGGAGGCGCTGAGGAACTCGCCCCCTCGCCGCGATGCTTCTAGCGAGGGAGCGAGTGCTGCGTCACTCCATCGCTTCGAGCAGGAGCTCCGACCGGGTCGGGCCGGTCTTGGTCCCCAGCAGGAAGATCTTCGTGTCGTCCTTGGAGAACAGCGTGACCTTCTGGCCGCACTCGACGCAGTAGGCGTGTTCCGGGGACTGGAGGTAGCGGACGTACGTCTGGCACGCGGTGCAGAAGCGGTGGTCGTCGTCGAAGTTGCCCAACATGGTCAGGTCCTGGATACAGGTTTGAATTCGGGTGGAACGGGGTGATTCAGGCAGAGGGCATCCGCTCATTCCTCCTCGCCGTAGTCTTCGTCCTCGAGGTCATCCTCGTCGTCGTTGTCGTCCCACTTGGCGAAGCGGGTCGTGGGGCGCGGGCCCCGTTGACGAGGATCTCGATCTCGGGTGGGTCGATCGATACCCCAGGACAGATACGTGTCGGAGTCCTCGTCGCCCTCGTCCTCGGAGTCCACATCGAAGTCCTCGTCGTCCCACGCGTTGGCGTCGGTGTGGGGAACTCGATTGCCGTCCGAACCAAAGTTGCGTCCTCCGTGGGACCCGTGTCGCTTGCGTTTCATCGAATGAGATTGGTGGTCAGTGAGAGGGGCCAGGAGTCGTCCCCCCTCGGTGAAACTACATTCCTTCATGTGAAGTGAATTCACGTCAAGCCAAAAAGGGAGGAGATTTTGAGGCGCCTTGTTCTGCCTCAGGGCGTCGTCTAGCGTGGGGGGATGGGCCTAGTTCAAGACACGACCGACGCCATGCTCGACCAGTGGAAACTGGAACGTCCCGAGCTCGACACGTCCGGCATGGCGGTGGTCCTGCGGGTGTTGCAGGCCTCCGGAGCCTTCTCCGAACGCCTGAAGCGCCTGCTCGAGCCCTCGAACTTGACGCCGTGGGAGTTCGACGTGCTGTCCGCCCTGCGCCGCGTCGGGAAGCCCTGGGGTGTCCCATCCAAGGACCTGTGCGAGTCAGCGATGCTGACCTCGGGAGCGATGTCCAACCGCATCGATCGGCTCGAGGAACGCGGCCTGGTGAAGCGCCGCCCGAATCCACTGGACCGACGCAGCACGATGGTTCACCTGACGCGCAAGGGGCTCGCTCGGGTCGACCGCGTCATCGGTCTGCGGATGGAGGACGCCGTCGAATCGGTCCAGTCCCTGCGCAGTAAGGACCGCGCAGAACTGGCCCGGCTGCTGCGGCTCGTCGTGCTGGGGTTGGAGGACGAGGTGTCCTCCGACTGAGCCCGCGATTCCGACGCCCGCCGGAGCGTCCTGGAAACTTGGGTTCGTCCAAGGGGTAGCTCGCGTCATGGTCCGTCCCGCACCCCTCTTGGAACGTCGGCGCGGCTTCGACCCACAACGTCAATCGGTCGCATTCCTTCTGTTCGCGTTGGCGGTCGCCTGCTGCGGCTGCGCGATGAGCGGCGAACCGATCGTTGTGGAGGCGTCGGATGTGGGCAGCGGCCCGACCTGGACGATCCAAGTCAGTGGGACGGTCGTCGGTCCGCATGGCGCGCCCTACTCCGGGGACCTCGATGTCGGGTTGCGGCAGGCGATCGAGGGCCTTCCCCGGTCGCGTGCTCATTCGGCGACCCGTGCCAAGGACGGACGTTTCCGTTGCAGCTTGCGCGCGCCCGGGTTCCGCCACGATCACGAGGCCGAGTTGTACGTCGAGGCGTACATGCTCGAGCCCGGGTTAGGCATCCGTCCTCTCATGGAATCCGCCTACCCGCCGCACATGCGCATTCCGCCGCCGCTGAAGTTGACGGAGTCGACGCTCGTTCCGCCGTACATGAGGGCGCGCGGGCAAGCCACTGTTCGGGTGATCGTCGGTGAGATCATGGGGCGGGCGGTGTGCGATGCCGGGCGATCCAACTGGACGTCCCGAATCCGTTCGGGACGTTGACCGTCGTCGGCGGAGTCGAGAATCAGGACGTCCTGCTGATCTTCCACGACTGGGACGAGCGTGCGCCGCGTCCGATTCGACCCGGCGCGCTGGTGAAGGCGAAGCCAGGCAAGACGCTCCACCTGTACGGCTGGTACGAACACGATGTGCTGCGCGGGACCGTGCTTCCGCTGGACGGCTACGGGATCACCGCGTTCGCGCTCTATCCGGGGGAGGATGCGGTGCTCGTGCTCCGGCGCGTGCGGACCGTGACGGTCGCACTCGACCCGGCGCTCGGCCTCGAGGACGCTTTCGTGACCCTGACCTCGGTGGACGGGACCCGCGAGATCGAAAGCTTGGTTCGGCGCTCCGGGTCGTTCGGCGGCCGTGCCCCGAATCCGAACTGGACGTTTCCTTGCGTCGAGGTCGGTGACTACCAGTTGGTCGTACGGCGGGGCTCGCAGGAGGAGCCGGGCGAAGTGCTGCGCACCGAGCAGGTCCTGGTCGGTCCGGACGAGGACGTCCACCTCGACGTGAAGTGAGCCGGCTGGTGCCTGGGATCCGTTCGGGGACCAAGTCAGGTCGTCGGTCAACCCAGCTGTGGATCAGGATGCGGGTCACTTCCATTTTGACAGTCACTCTGATTCTGAGGCTCGCCACGTGAGGATGTTGGCTGCCGCAGGTTGATGGCCCAGCGATCCGTCAGGGCAGAGCACGCACGGAAACCCTGCCCTGGCTCTCGGAGGGCGACGTCCCGAACGTGTTCGTGATCGAGTGAAAGGCTGGACCTTGGACGTGCCAAACGCGATCCTCCATCCGTGCTCGATCTCACGCAAACCCTCGTCGACTTCATCGAAATCCCCTCCATCACCGGAACCGAGGAGGACTACGGCGACGCCCTCGCCCGCGAACTCGTGAACCGCGGGTTCCAGGTCGAGCGGCAAGAGGTCGAACCCGGCCGCTTCAACCTGCTGGCCCGCGCCGGCGCGCCCGAGGTCGTGTTCTGCACGCATCTCGACACGGTGCCGCCGTTCTTCGGGTCCAAGGTCGCGAACGGGACCATCCATGGGCGCGGATCCTGCGACGCGAAGGGCCAGGCCGTCGCGATGTTGGCGGCTGGCGAGCGCATGCTGCAGGCGGGTGAGGATCGCATCGGGTTCCTCTTCACGGTGGGCGAGGAGGAGACCTCCGACGGCGCCAAGGTCGCCAACGCCAAGCTCGCCGAGCCGTGGAGGCCGCGCTACACGATCGTGGGCGAGCCGACCGACGGCATGTTCATCCGCGGACACAAGGGCCTCTTCCACGCCAAGCTGCACGCGCACGGCGTCGCCGGTCATTCAAGCCAGAAGGTCGGACCCAGCGCCGTCCACGAACTGATCCGTGTCACCGCCAAGCTGCTCGATCAGAAGTGGGGCGAGCACCCGGTCTTCGGCCCCGGGACGGTCAACTTGGGCACCCTGGTGGGGGGCGTGGCTGCCAACGTGGTCGCGGACAGGGCCGAGGCGTCGGTCCTGCTGCGCGCGGTCGAATCCCCCGACGTCGTCGAAGCGCGCATCCGCGAACACCTCGGCGAGCACGTCGAACTCGAGATCACCGGCAATGTCTACGGACCCCTCGAATGCCACGTGCCCGAGGGCGAGGACTCCAAGATCGTCGCGTTCGGCACCGATGCGCCGCACATGCCCGCCTGGGGCACGCCACTGTTGTTCGGCGCGGGCTCGATCCTCGACGCGCACACCGACCACGAGAAGATCGAGGTGCACGAACTCGAGGATTGCGTGGGCCGGCTCACGAAAACGGCCAGCGACCTGCTCGCGCGCGGAACGGCTCGCTGATCGGCGCGGCGGACAAATCCGCACGGCAGTCTTGGATCGAGTGCGAGCGTTTCGTACACCCTAGTTCTCCCCACCCATCGACGAAGCGCCTGTTCACGCCTCGTCCATGCACGACACCACTCGGCCGACCGTCCGCTCGCGGTTCTGGCTCACGGCCGCCCTTCTTCTGATCCTCAACACCGCGGGGTGGATCTGGATCGCAGGTCTCATTCGGGAGCGCCGGGTCCATGCTGCGGATCCGCCCTTGCGCGTGACGCGCGTCGTTCCGGCCGGTCCTGCCCAGGACGCTGACCAGTTGTGGGTCGAGTTCGACCGCTACGTCGGCGCTGGGAAGTTGGGCGAGGTGTTGGACGCTGCGCCGTTCGTGTTCGACCCGCCGCTGCAGGGATCCTGGACCTGGGAGTCCGGCAATCGCCTCGCGTTCGCTCTGGATGTTCCGCTTCGGGCCGGTTTCGTCTACAGCGCTACGCCGACACCACGCTTCGAAGAGGTCATGGGTGCCCCGCTCGATCCGGTCGACCGCCCCGCATGGACCACGCGAGGACTCGAGGTCCGGGACGTGCTCGTGCACGAGGCCGGACTCCACACAGTCGTCGTCGAGCTGCGGTTCAGTGAAGCGGTGCATCCCGATGCGTTGCGCGAACACCTGACCCTGCGTGATTCCGAGACCCAACGAGAGTTGAAGCACCAGGTGTTGGGGGACTCCCGAGCCACGCGGCGAGTACGCGTGGAACTCGATCGAAGCGCCGCCAAGATCATCGTCGAGGTGGACGAAGGACTGCTCGCCGAGGGCCGCGCGATCGGTCTCGCGAAGGCCACGCAGCACACGTTGCTCGTTCCGGACCCTGCGACGCTGTCCGTGTTGCAGCGCTCGGTCGACGTCGCCCAGTACAGTGCGTCCTCGACGATCGAGCTCCGTTTCGATCGTTCGCTCGCCATGGGCCAAGATCTCGCCGGGGTCACCCTCGACCCACCGGTGAAGGACCTGCGTGTCGACGTGTCGGGTAGGCAGCTGCGGCTGACCGGCGAGCTCGAGTGCCGCCGTTCGTACCGCGTGCGCCTGCCCGGCACCCTGGTCGGGACGGATGGCGTGACGCTGGCCGCCGCCCAGGAGATCGAGGTCGCGGTGGGCGGTCGCCGGCCTGCGTTGTGGATGCCGTCGGGTGGCGTGCTGGGCGCGCATGGCAACCTCGAAATCCTGTTCGGCGCCTGCAACGTCGATCGCGTTCGTTTGAGCGCCTGGCGCGTGCACGAGAACAACCTGGTCGAACACGCTTCGGGTCGCGGGCCGCATCGCACGTCCGCGTCCGTGATGATGAGGATCGTCGACATCGGCGGCACACCGGACGTGCCCGAGGTCCACGCGCTCGACCTGAGCGGCTTGCTAGGTGAGAACCCGCTCGGTACGTACCGCGTCGAGGTGGAGGACCTGAACTCCGGGTGGCGTTCCGACTACGCCGTCGTGCGCATCAGCGATCTCGGCATGACCGTCAAGCTCGGCGCGAACTCCGCTTTCGTTTGGGTGCACGGATTGAGCGACGCGCAGGCGAAGGAGGGCGCGACCGTGCGGCTCTACACCCGCACCGATCAACGTCTGGCGGTCGGACGCACGGGGCCCGACGGCACCGTCGTCTTGCCCTTGCCCAAGGAACTGCCGGAGGGCGGACCGGTTCTGGCGACCGTTGAACTGGATGGCGACCTGAACTGGCTTGAGCCGGACGAACGTCACTGGGTCCTCGAAGGGGCCAGCGCGAACGGACGCGCTTGGCCTGGGGACCTGGACGTGGCCGCGTGGACCGAGCGCGACCTGCATCAACCGGGCGAGAACGTGAACGTCTTGGCTCTCGGCCGCGACCGCGAAGGGCGCGTCGTTCCGCGGTCCGAGCTGACGGCCAAGCTGACCGGTCCCGATGCGCGGACCGTGTCGACCGCAACCTTCCACCTGGAGCCCGGCGCCCAGGGCTTTGGCCGCGTCGAACTGCCGAGTGATGGTTTGGGCGCCACCGGGGTCCATCACGTCGAGATTCACGCCACGGGCGGCCAGCGCGTCGCGCGCATCCCCGTGCTCGTCGAGCCCTTCGTACCCGCGCGCATCGAGGTCGAGTCTTCGATCGTGGGGGAAGAGGACGGACTCCGTCGTTTCACCCAGCAGGATCCGGCACCGCGCGTTCGGGTGACGACGCGCTACCTGGTCGGACGAGCCGCCAGCGACCTGGCCGTGAAGGCTCGCACGACCTGGCGCACGATCGCGTTCCACGCGGACGGACTTGAGGGCTATCGGTTCCCGTCCACCGCGCGGACCGAACGTTCGAAGCACGAGTCGACCGCCACGACCGACGCCGAGGGTGACGCGACTATTGACGTGATGGTGCCGATGTTGGCGCCCGGACTCTGGCGCGCGACGGTGGCCTCGACCGTGACGGAGCACGGCGGCCGCTCGGTCAGCCGTACGTCCGCGTTCGAATGGGACGGCGCCGGTCGTCACTTCGGACTGTCCGTCGGGTCGGACGACTCCGACGTCGTGGCATTGGACGCAGCCGAGCTGAGCTGGGTCCACGTGGATTCGACCGGCATCGACCTGGCCGACCCCGCAGCCGAGCTCGAACTCTGGCGCGTGCGCCACGAGTGGGAACGCGTGCATCGCGACGGTCGCGTGCGCTGGACGCGCGAGGAACGGCTCGAGCGCGTCGCCGGTCGGCCCACGAAGGAGGCCCGCGGCGTGTGGGACATGCCGTTGACCGAATCCGGGACGTACCGCGTCATCGGGCGCGACCCCGCGACGAAGCTCGAAACCCGCGTGGACTTCTACGCGGCCGGGTTCGGTGACCAGCGCGTCACGCGCGCCACCGACGGTCCCGATCGCGTGACGCTGCAGCTGGAGTCCGATCGCCTCGAACCCGGTGCGACGTTGCGTGTGCGCGTCCTCAGCCCGTTCCTGGGCACCGCTCTCGTCACCATCGAGAGCGACGAGGTCTGCGCGCATCACGTCGTGGCGATCACCGCCGAGGAACAGTGGGTCGAGCTGCCCGTCCCGACGGACCTCGTCGGTGGCGGCACGGTGATCGCCAGCGTCGTGCGCGGGATCGATCCCGACGCCGTCGATTGGCAGCCGCATCGAGCGCGCGGTGGAGCGCATTTCCTCACGACGCATACCGACCGCAACCTCGACATCGCGCTCGACGTCCCCGCGACCGCTCGGCCGGGCGAGCGGGTGATGGTCACCGCTCAGATCCCCGCGGGGGATCCTGCGCGTATCCAGTTGTGGGCCGTCGATCGCGGGATCCTGCAGGCGGGCGCGTATCAGGCTCCCGATCCGTTCGCTCACTACCTCGGAGCACGGCGCCACGCCGTGGACACGGTCGACCTCTACGACGAGCTCGTCGTGGACGTGCAACGTCCCGAGGGCATGCGCCGGATCGGTGGAGACGCCAGCGCACTTGAGCTGCGGCGCGGACCGGCGAAACTGGAGCGTCGTGTCTCGGCGATCGTCACCGGTATCGGCGCGGACACCGACGACACGGGACGCGCGACTTTCGACGTGACGCTGCCCGATTTCCGTGGCTCGCTGCGCTGGTTCGCCGTGGCTGCGCGCGAGACGTCGTTCGGTTCAGCCAGCACCGACGGCACCGTCGACACGCCCGTCGGGCTGCGGTTGACCCTTCCCCGCGTCGTTGCACCGGGCGATCGGTTCGACGGCACGCTCGAGGTCACGAACGGCACGGATCAGCCCGTTCGACTGGTCGCGGAGCTCGAGCGCACCGGACCCCTGGGCTGCCAGGTCGACGAGGAACCGTTCGAGCTCGCGCCGGGCGCCGTGCGCGTCCTGTCCGTGCCAGCCCTTGCGGAAGCGGATGGCGAGGTCGCCGTGCGGGTTCGCGTGACTGGCGAAGGCATCGACGAGACCGCCCGAGCGAACCTGCTGGTGCGGGCTGCGCTGCCGCCGGTCAGCCGTGTCGATCTGATCACGTTGGGCGACGAACCGGTGGCGCTCGATCCGCGCGAGGGCTTCGCCTCGGACGCCGGCATCGTGCGCGTGCGTGTCGCGGGGGAGGCGCTCGACCTGGAGCCCGCGCTGCAAGCGTTGATCCAGTACCCGTTCGGTTGCGCCGAGCAGACGTCCAGTCGCATGCTCGCCTTGCTCGCGCTCCAGCGGAAGGATGCCCTGGACGAGGCCCAGATCGACCGTGGTATCCGTCACCTCGCTTCGATGCGAACCCCGGACGGTGGCATGGCCTACTGGGCCGGGGGCCGCCTTCCGAACGTGTGGATCACGGCCCAGGTGGCGTTGATCCTGGATCGGGCGAGCGAGAACGGGCACACGGTTGGAGCGGCGTGGCTCGATGCCATGGCGAACTTCCTGCACGGCCAGTTGGGTCTCGATGTGGACGACGCGACGCGCTGCATCAGCGTGCATGCTTTGGCGGCACTCGATCGGCCGCACGAGGGCTGGACCGCGCGCTTGACCGACCGACAGAACGATCTGGATCGCGGCGCGCGCGCACACCTGATCCAGGCCTGGATGGAGATCGGCCGACCGGAACGGGCTCTGGCTCTCTTGGCGTCCGATCCGATCGGCGCGCCGGCCACCTTCGCGAACGCGGGTCGCCTCACGTCGCCCACGGTCCAGGACGCGCGTCTGTTGCAGGCGTGGATCGCTTGTGCACCGAACGATCCCGAGCTGCAACGGCTCGTCGAGCGCATCGAAGCGGCACGCGACCAGGGCCGTTGGCGCAACACGCTCGAGGATGCGCTCGCGTTGACCGCACTGGCGGCGGCGCGCGACCTCCGTGAGTCCACCGGACCCTGGATCGGCACGCTGCAGCTGCCGGACGGCCGCTCCATCGCTCTCGACGGGGCGACGGCGTTCGACCGGACGTTCGACATGACGGAGCTCGGCGGCGCTCTCACCTTCGAGGGTTCGGGCGGCTCGGGAACCGCGTGGATCGAGCGCATGGGCACGCCCTTGGCGACCGCGGACCCGGCGAAGGACGAGCACCTCGTCGTGCGTCGACGCTACCTGGACGTGAACGGCGAACCGATCGCGGGTCGTCCGGTGAGCGTGGGGGACCTGATCCAGGTCGAGGTGCTGCTCGAAGCTCAGGGGGCTCCGGGCTCGATCCCCAACTTGGCGATCGTCGATCTGTTGCCCGGAGGCTTCGAGGTCGAGAACCCGCGGTTGTCGACCAGCCAGGCCTTGCCGCAGCGGGGGGAGACCTCGCGTGCCGTCGAGGCGTCCACGAACGGCGAGATCCGTTGGCACGGCCTGAAGGTCGCGTCGCCCGATCGTGTCGAGTTCCGCGAGGACCGGGTGCTGATCTTCGGGAGGGCTACGGCCGAACCGAGCGTCGTCCGTTATGCACTGCGCGCGGTCACGCCGGGCGTGTTCGCCGTGCCTCCGATCCAGGGCTCGTCGATGTACGACCCGTCGATCGAATCGGTCCACGGCAGCGGCGTCGTCGAGGTGGTGCGATGAGGCTCATTCCGTCCCGCCGCACTTGGAAGCTCGCCGCACTCGGTTGTGGTGCCGCCATGGTCACCGCGCTGGTCCTGGATCGCGTCTGCCCGCCGCCGATCGAGCGTCTGCACGCCTGGCCTTCGAGTCCGCTGCTCACGTGCCGTCACGGCGAACCCTTGGCCGCCTGGGTCGCCGCGGACGATCAATGGCGCTTGCCCGTCGGGCTCGAGGGTGCCGGTCCTTGGTTGCCCTCGGCGACGATGGCGGTCGAGGACGAACGCTTCGCGCTCCATCCGGGCGTCGATCCCCTGGCCATCACGCGCGCGGCGACCCAGGGTGTCGCCGCAGGGCGAGTCGTGTCGGGCGCCAGCACGCTGACGATGCAGATCGCGCGCATGATCGAGCCGCACCCGCGCACGTTATTGGGCAAGCTCCAGGAAGCCGCGCGCGCGGTTCAGTTGGAGACGCGCACGTCCAAGGACGAACTGCTCGCGTTCTATCTCGATACGGCGCCCTACGGCAGCAACCTGCGCGGCGTCGAGGCGGCCAGCCTGCGCTGGTTCGGTTGCTCTGCTCGGGACCTGTCGCTGGCCGAGGCGGCGTTGATCGCGGGCTTGCCGCAATCGCCCGAACGGCTGCGCCCCGATCGTCATCCCGACGCTGCCATCGCACGCCGCAATCACGTGCTGGATCGGATGCTCGACGAAGGCCACATCGACGTGTTCCGTCACGCCGAGGCCCGCCAAGAACCCCTGCGCCTCCACACCGAAGCGTGGCGCCCGGTCACCGCGCCGCACTTCGCCGCCTGGGCTCGCACACGTTGGCATCAGGATGGCCGAACGACGTTGGACGTCACGCTGCAGCACGGCGTCGAACGTTTGGTGCGCGAACACCTGCGCAGCCTGCCCGCGGGAACGCATGCCGCCGTGACGGTGGTCGAGGTCGGCAACTCGGCGGTGCGCGCACACGTCGGCGGGCAGGATCCGCAGCACCCCGGACATGGCGCCCTCGATCTGGCCCGCGCGCGGCGTAGTCCGGGTTCGGCGCTGAAGCCGTTCGTGTACGCGGCTGCGTTCGAGTCCGGACGACTCGACTGGGACGGTATCCTGGAGGACGCGCCGATCGAACGGGACGGCTGGCAACCGCGCAACTTCGACCGGCGCTGGCACGGCGACGTTCGCGCGGACGATGCGCTGCGTCGGTCGTTGAACGTGCCCGCGATCCTCGCGCTCGAACGCGTCGGTGTCGGCACGGCCGTGGGGGCACTCCAGTCGTGCGGCGTCAGCTTGACGGCAGAAGCGGCCGAATCCGCCGGCCTCTCGCTGGCGGTCGGGGGAGCGGACGTGCGTCTGGTCGACCTGGTCGAGGCCTGGGCGACCCTTGCACGTGGCGGACGGCACATGGATCTGCGCCTCTTCGAGGACGAACCGCTCGAGCCGCGCACCGCCCTGCGCGCGGACACGTCGGCGCGCATCGTGAACATCTTGTCCTCGGACCATCGCGTACCCGCCGGTTGGATCCCGGGCCGTTCCCACGCGCCAGAGATCTCCTGGAAGACCGGGACCTCGGCCGGATTCCGCGACGCTTGGGCGGTCGGAACTTCGGGCGGCTACGCGATCGGCGTGTGGATCGGGCGGGTGGACGGCTCCGGAGATCCCGCCTATCTGGGTGGACGTGCTGCCGAACCGTTGTTGACGCGCATCGCGTTCCAGCTGGCCGAAATGAATCCCTAGCCTGGATCCCTCTCGGTGCATGCTCGAGAGGGATCCAGGCTGGTCCGAACGGCGGGGGGCGAGGGCCTCCCGTGAGTGGGCTCCGTCCTCGGGCGGGGCCAGAAGCATCGAGACCCGCCCGTTCGGGACTTGTTCCGGCGCGCTTCGCGATGGATCCTTGGGTCATGACGTCGAAGACTCTGGATCCGAAGTTGCGTGGGGACGCTCTGCTCGAGGCACTCGAGTCGGGCGAGATGCGCGCCGCGAGCCCCAGTCCGAACGGGTGGGTCGTTCATGCTGAGGTGAAGGCGGCCATCCTGGACCTCTTTCGCGAACACGACATCGTCGACATGCCCGGTGGCTTCCGGGACAAGGCGCCGCTGCGCGTGCGCACGTTCGACGAGGCCAGTCGCGTGCGTCTGGTGCCCGGCGGATCCGCCGTTCGTCGTGGCGCGCACCTCGGGCACGGCGTCGTCTGCATGCCGCCGATGTACGTGAACATCGGTGCGTTCGTGGGGGAGGGTTCGATGATCGACAGTCATGCGCTCGTCGGGACGTGTGCGCAGATCGGCGCGGGCGTTCACCTGTCAGCCGCAGCGCAGATCGGCGGCGTGCTGGAGCCCGCTGGTGCGAGCCCCGTGATCGTCGAGGACGGCGCCTTCATCGGAGGCGGAACGGGCGTGTACGAAGGTGTGCGTGTCGGCGCCCGGGCGGTTCTGGCCGCAGGCGTGATCCTGACCGCCACGACGCCGGTGTTCGACTTGATGAATGAACGGGAGCTGCGCGGGACCTCCGACGAGCCGCTCGTGATCCCGCCCGACGCCGTGGTCGTGCCCGGGACGCGTCCCGCCGGAGGGGACTTCGCTCGCGAGCGCGGCCTCTCGCTCAGCTGTGCGGTGATCGTCAAGTACCGCGACGCGCGGACCGACGCCGCCACAGCGCTCGAAGACGCGTTGCGCTAGGTCAACTGGTCCGCATCTCGGAGTCGCGTGGAACAGGGCGGGGGAGGATTCCCTAGGATCCCTCCTCCCCATGCGTACGACTCGCTCCACCCTCCGTCCCTTCGGGGTCCCGCTCGTTCTGGTCCTCTTCACGAGCCTCGTGCTTCTCGCGCTTCCGGGAAGCGCGCGACCTGCACAGGATGGAGGACCCGACCTCAGTCACGTCCTGCGGATGTGCTTGGTCGGGAACGCCCAGGCCGAACGCATGCAGCACCACGGTTGGCTGGAGACGCGGTTGCAGGTCGCCCTTCCGGAGGACGCAATCTCGTTCCGCAACTTGGGGTTCTCGGCCGACGAGGTGGACATCGCGCAGCGAACCCAGGGCTTCGGCACCCAGGACGAACACCTCATGCGATGCGGCGCCGACACCATCCTGGCCATGTTCGGCTTCAACGAGTCCTTCGCCGGGCCCGAGGGCCTCGGGGCGTTCCGGGCGAAGCTGCGTGCCTGGGTCGAGCACGTGCAGTCCCAGGACTTCGACGGGAGTTTGCCTTTCGACTCGGCGAAGGTCGTGCTGGTGGGCTCGATCCCGTTCGAGGACCTGGGCAACGACACGGTGGACGTCGATGCCATGAACGCTCGCATCCGCGCGGTGAACCAGGTGATCGCGGAGGTCGCTGACGCGACGGACGTCGAGTTCCTCGACGTGTACGGCCCGATGGCCGAGCGTTACGAGGCCATCGACGAGCCGTTGACGATCAACGGCATCCATTTGACCGATCGCGGCAACCTGGAACTGGCGAACCTCGTCGATCTGGACGAACTGCCGGTGGTCGACCCCGACGACCCGAAGGTCCAGGAGGTCCGCGCGCTGGTGCTTGAGAAGAACCTGCTGTGGTTCAACCGGTACCGCGCCACCGATGGCTACAACGTCTACGGCGGTCGTTCCTCGCTCGAGTACGGTGGGCAGACGAACTACGAAGTCTTGCAGCGTGAACTGCACGTCCTCGACGCGCTCTGTCACAACCTCGACCGGGACATCTGGCGAGTCAAAGGGGTGGTCGACATCCCGGCCGACGTTCAGGTCCCCGAGCAGATCGAGGTGAGGACGAACAAGCCCGGCGCGGGACCGGAAGGAACCCATGTCTTCCAGACCGGCGAGGACGCGATCGCCGACATGACGCTGTCTCCCGGGATGGAGGTCGTGTGCTTCGCCGACGAGCAGCAGTTCCCCGAACTGGTGAACCCGGTGCAGATGGCCTTCGACACGCAAGGGCGATTGTGGGTCGCGTGCTGGCGGACGTACCCGCACTGGAAGCCGGGCGACCCGATGAACGACAAGCTGATCGTGCTCGAGGACACCGACGGCGATGGTCGCGCGGACACCTGTACGACGTTCGCGGACGACCTGCACAACCCGACCGGATTCGAGTTCTGGATGGGCGGCGTGATCGTCGCGAACTGTCCGGACATCCTGTTCCTCGAGGATACGGACGGCGACGGTAAGGCGGACAAGAAGGAGCGCTGGTTGCAAGGCCTCAGTTCGGCCGACACGCACCACGGCGCGAACAGCTTCGCGATCGGTCCGGACGGCGCGCTCTACTTCCAGGAAGGCGTCTTCCACCAGAGCCAGATCGAATCCATCTACGGTCCGATCCGCAACACGAACGCCTGCGTCTGGCGCTTCCACCCGCGTACCTGGAAGGTCGAGCGCTACATTCCATACGGGTTCGCCAACCCGCACGGGCACGTGTTCGATCGGTGGGGGCACGACTTCGTCACCGACGGCACGGGCAACCAGAACTACGACGCGTTGGCGTTCTCGGGGCACCTCGAGGCGCCGCTCAAGCACGCCAACTACTTCACGTTCTTCCCGCAGCGTTCTCGACCCGCGGCTGCGACCGAGATCCTGTCCAGCCCGGCCTTCCCCGCGGACCAGCAGGGCGACTACCTGATCGCGAACGTGATCGGTTTTCAGGGCATCTTCCAGTACGAGATGTTGGACGAGGGCTCCGGCTTCGGTGCCCAGGAGACGACGCCGTTGGTGCACAGCGAGGACCCGAACTTCCGCCCGGTCGACATCGAGGTCGGCCCGGACGGAGCCGTCTACTTCCTCGACTGGCACAACCCGTTGATCGGGCACATGCAGCATCACCTGCGCGACCCCAGTCGCGATCAGGCGCACGGACGCATCTATCGGATCCACCACAAGGACACGCCGCTGATCCAGCCGAAGGCGATCGCGGGCCAGCCCATCGCGGAGGTCGTGGCGTTGCTCGCGGATCCCTCGGATCGAGTTCGTCTGCGGGCGCGCATCGAGTTGAGCGGACGGGACGCGAGCGAGGTCTTGTCTGCTGCGACCGCTTGGATGGCCGGCCTGGATCGCGCGGCACCCGGGTTCGAGCATGCGCTCCTGGAAGGCCTTTGGTTGCAGTCGCAGTTCGACGTGCTGGACCGTTCCGCGCTCGACACGTTGCTGAAGGCCAAGGAGTTCCGCGCACGGGCCGCCGCCGTTCGCGTCGTGCGTCACATGCGCCACCGGTTGGTCGACGCCGAGCTGTTGCTCCGCGTGGCCGCGACCGACGAGCACCCGCGCGTGCGGCTGGAGGCCGTCGTGGGCTTGAGCCACGTCCCGACCGCGACGGCCGCCGAGGGTGCGCTCGCCGTCCTGCAGTTCACCATGGACAAGTTCCTGGACTACGCGTTGGCCGAGACGATGCGTGGCCTCGAGCCGTACTGGAAACCCGCGCTCAGCTCCGGAGCTCCCTTCGCGGACGCGAATCCGGAAGGCCAGGCGTACGCGCTGCGCAGTCTCGACACGCAATCGCTGCGCGGCGTGCACGCCAGCTCGGCCCGAGACCGCGAAGTGCTGTCGCGTCACGGTTTGTCGTCCGACGACTACCTGGACGCGGCCGCCAGCCTCGGTGCTCGGCGAGGACGTTCGACCGCGGCCGAACTGCTGGCCGTGATCGATCGCATCGACAAGACGGCGCCCATGCACGCCGATCACCTGATCGGCGATCTGTTCGGCGCGCTGGCGGACATGGAGTCCGAGCCTGCGGCGGGGGACTTGACCGGATTGGACTACCTGTCGAAGCGCGGTCAGCGTGCTGCCACGCGGCGCTTCGCTCTGGCCGCTCACCTGCGTGCCGATGGAGATGCTGAGGCCGCTTGGCAAGCTGCGTTGACGAACGTGACGGCGTTGACCAGCTTGCTCGAAGCGCTGCCGCACCTGAAGTCGAACACGATCGGCGAGACCCTGTATCCGCGCGTTCAGCAGTTGCTGGACACCCCGCCGGCCGAGCTGGCCGCCACGTTGGGGACGCGGCCGCAAGTGACCGGGCGCTACGTCCGGATCGAACTTCCCGGGCGCGCGCGCACCTTGACCTTGGCCGAGGTCGAGATCTACAGCGCTGGTGTCAACGTCGCTCGCAAGGGGAAGGCCGCGCAGTCGGACACGAACTGGGGCGGCGTCGCGAGCCGTGCGACGGACGGCAATCGTTCCGGCGAGTGGGCCGCGAACGGGCAGACGCACACGAACGAGGATCGACCCGAACCGTTCTGGGAGATCGACCTGGGCGAGGAGCTCGCCATCGATCGCATCGAGATCTGGAACCGCACGGATGCGGATTGGGGCGCACGTCTCGAGGGCTACACCTTGCGGGTGATGGACGGGGAGCGCTCGACGGTCCTGCGGCTCGATGGCCAACCCGCGCCCGCGCCGCGCAGCGTCCACACGCTCACCCCGCCGGCGGTCCGCGTCAGGCAGGCGGCCGCCGCCGGACTGCTGCACCTCGGCGTTCAACATGAACAAGCCGTCGCCACGCTGGTCGCCAAGCTGGGAGATCCCGAACTGGGGTCGACGATCGCGCGCCTGTTGGCCGGACTCGACGCGAACGCGTGGCCCGCCGACCAGGCCGTCGAGGTCGCCGGCCGGCTGCAGCGCGCCTTGCGTTCGCGCCCGGCCGAGTCCTTCGAAGGGCCGACGGGTCGTACGTTGCTGGCGCTGGCCGACAGCGTGCTGGGCGTGATCCCGCGAGACCAGGCGCTCGCGCTCTACACGCTGCGCCGCCGCCTGGGGCCCCAGGTCATCGTGATGGGCACCGTCCCGGACCGCATGTTGTTCGACAAGGCCGAGGCCACGGTCGTAGCCGGTCGACCCGTCGAGTTGGTGTTCACGAACTCAGACATCATGCCGCACAACTGGGTGTTGACCGAACCCGGCGCACTGGCGGACGTCGGCCGGGCGGCGGAGGCGATGTCGGCCGATCCGGACGCGGACAAGAAGGCTTACGTCCCGAACCATCAGGGCGTCCTGGTGTCCTCCGGCTTGCTGCAACCCGCTCTCACTCAGACAGTGACTTTCATTGCCCCTGCGACGCCGGGCGACTACCCCTACGTCTGCACCTTCCCCGGACATTGGGTCCGGATGAACGGCGTGCTGCACGTCGTGAAGCACTTGGGCGATGCGACCAGCTTGCCGACCGACGTCGCGCAGGCGGCCACCACATCGCGTCCGTTCGTGCGCGACTGGAGCTTCGCAGACCTGTGGCTCGACCTGGATGCCGTGACGGTGCGCGAGCCCGCCAACGGTCGCATGATCTTCGAGGCGGCCTCGTGCATCCGCTGTCACGCGGTGGACGGTGTCGGCGCCAACACGGGACCGGTTCTGGCGGACGTGATCGGCAAGCGCGAGCGCGCGGACCTCTTGCGCCAGATCCTGGAGCCCAGCCGCGAGATTCACGAGGGTTACGCCAGCGAGATCCTCTTGACCAAGAACGGCCTCCTTCACGCCGGTCGGGTGATCGAGGAGTCCGCGTTCGAGATCCTGATGCAGGACGATCCGTACGCCGAGGACCTGTTGGTGCTGACGCCCGACGAGATCGACGAGCGCACGACGTCGGCGATCTCGCTGATGCCGGAGGGCCTGTTGAACACGTTCACGAAGGACGAGATCCTGGACCTGTTGGCGTATCTCGAATCGCTCGTGAAGGACTGAACTGGAACCCCACAGGAGACTCTCATGAGCGACACCTACGACGACTTCGAACTCGATGAACCCGTTCGCGGCGGGCGGACAGGCATGAAGATCTTCCTGATCGGATGCGCGTCCTTGTTCGGGCTGGTGCTCGTGCTCCTCATGGTCCTTGGCTTCATGGTCACCAGCGGGTACTTCCCGGACACGATGGTTCAGACCGGTGAGGAGATGGGAGGTCCGGTTCGCGAGCAACTCGAGGAGGCGCAGATCCTCACGGACCAGGACGAGGTTCTGCTCTTCTATTCTTACGCCATGTGGAATGCCGCCGATGGTGGCTCTGCGATCACCACGGACGGTCTCGTCACTTGGATCGTGCTCGACGGGGAGCTCAGCATCGATCGCGTTCCCTACGCAGCGATCCAGGGGGTCCGGATCAACCAGCCCGGGAGCTTCATCAGCGACTCGCTGCTCGAGGTGGAGACCGAACACTGCTACTACTTCCCGGTCATCTCGGTCGAGGACAACGGGGACGAGACGTTCCGCGATCGGTTGATCAGCGAGTGGAACGCGCGCGGAGGTCATCGTCCCGAGGACGTTCCCGCAGCCTTCACCGAATCCGAGATGCGGATCTTGGACCTGGACGGAACCGGCGCCGACGGACAGATCGAGGACGAGCCCGATTCGGGCGGTACCCCGGAAGACGCGGAGGTTGGGGACGGTTGATGGTGCCGGCTCGCTTGCGAGAATCCGTACTCGCTAGCGCGGCCACGTATGGTCGCTGACCCGAACACCCTTCACGTACGTGCCGAATCCGAACATCGTCGGCTCGTATGGACCGACGAGTTCGACGTCCGAGCGTTCCGCGATCTGGTCTTCGAGGCCCAAGCACCAGTAGCAGCTGTTCACGAACAGACGCCGCAGGTCTTCGCACTTCAAGTCGATGGATGCGCCGATCGTCGAACACACGACGCGCTGGGCGGGCTTGTCCTCGACGGGCAGCTCGCGCGTCCAGGCGATCGGGTGCCGCGGCTGGTTGCGTGCATCGGCGACCTCGGGCGAGTCCTCCTGCATGCCGGCGCGGATCGAGCCTTCGAGCAACACCGTTACGTCGCCCGGAAGATCCGGCACGCCGTAGACGTCGGTCAGCCCGAAGACGTCTTGTACCCCGCGCAAGATCGGGTGCTGGCGCGCGGGGACCGGGATGATGCCGCGCGTGGCCTCGGAGCCGTGGTTGCCGTGATGCGTGCGCCAAGTCTCGCCCAGGATCTGCCGACCGAAGCCGCCCGACCAACTGCGCGAGTTGTAGCGCCAGTGCTGGAACGCGCTCGTCGAGTCGTCGGGATAGGCGAACGCATGCGTCGACGTGCGGATCCCGAAGATCGGTTTGCCGGCCTTCACGAAGTCCGCGAAGTGGCGCATGTCCTCGTCGGGCAGGTTGCGGAAGCGCAGGAACACGACGGCCATGTCCGCGCTCGCCAGTACCTCGAGGCCCGGGATGTGGTTCTGATTCGTCGGGTCGATGATCCCCGTGTCCGGTTCCTGGCTGAACAGCACCGTGCACCGGAATCCGTGCCGCTGGCTGAGGATCTTGCCCAGCATCGGCAGCGCTTCTTCGGAACGGTACTCCTCGTCTCCCGCGATCAACACGATGTGCTTGCCCTTGCCGGGACCTTCCTGACCTTCGTACCTGACCCAGCGGGTCACCGGCTTCTGGACCACGTCTTGAGCATCGCCAAGTGTCAGGAGCGAGAGAAGGGTGAGTCCGAGGAGCGGGAGATGCATGGGTGACGTTGTGAGGGGTGGGGGACCCAGGTACCTTGCCCGCGTCCCCCCGTTCCACGCAAGCCCAAGAGCTCCGCCCATCGTGATCGTACCTCGCACCACTCGCTCCGAGATCCTCGCCAAGCTCCAGGCGAAGGTCGCCGCAAGAACCCCGATCATGATCGCCAGCGCTGGCAGCGGTCTGGTGGCCAAGCTGCTCGAGAAGGAGGGCATCGACTGCATCAACACGTTCAGCGGCGCACGCCTGCGTGCGAACGGGATGGGCACCATGTCGATGATGTGGCCGATCCTCGATTCGAACGAGCAGACGCTGCGCTACACGCGCGAGGACATCCAACCCGCGATGTCGGGCGACGCGTTCGTCTGCGCATGTTTGAACGCCAACGATCCGCTCAAGGACATGCGGATGGTGTTGCAGCAGTGCAAGGACATGGGCGTGATGAGCGTGTCGAACATCGGCCCGTCGCTCAGCTACGTGGACAAGGACAGCCAGATCCGCGCCGTCCTCGAGACGTCCGGCGTCACGATGCAGAACGAGATCGACATGCTGATGCTCGCGCGCGAGATGGACATGGTGTCGATCGGCCTCGCTTTCGACGAGGAGGAGAGCTACGACATGTGCGCGCAGGCCAAGCCCGACATCTTCTGCTTCCACGCGGGTACGACCAAGGGCGGTTTGACCGGCTACGACTCCGGCGAGACGATCGAGCAGACGGCGGCGCGGACCGAGGTCGTCTATCAACGTGTTCGCGAGCTCAGCCCCGAGACCATCCTGGTCGCCCACGGCGCGGCCATGGAGAACCCTGCCGACGCGGCGTACATGCTGAAGCACACGTCGGGCCACGGTTTCTGGACCGGGTCCTCGACCGAGCGCCTGCCGATCGAGCGCGCCGTCACCCAGGTGGCGCGCGAGTTCCGCCAGCTGAACTTCGAGGGCTGAGCGCATGACGACCATCGCCATCCTGGCCACGCTCGACACGAAGGGTGCCGAGGCTGCGTACATCAAGGACCAGATCGAATTGCTCGGCGGCCAGGCGTGCCTCTTCGACATGGGCGTCGTCGGCCAGCCGGGGACCACGCCGGACGTGACGCGCGACGAGATCGCCGAAGCCGGAGGCCTACCGCTCGCGGACATCCTCGCTGCGCCGACGCGCCAGGACGCCTCGCCGATCTTCATCGCCGGTACGACGCGCATCCTGCACGCCAAGCTGAAGGCGGGCGAGATCGACGGCGTGCTGGCGCTCGGCGGCACCCAGGGCACGTCGAACGCGAGCCAGGTCATGCAAGCGCTGCCCTACGGCTTGCCCAAGATCATGGTCTCGACGATGGCCAGCGGCGACACGTCGGCCTTCGTCGGCATCAAGGACATCACGATGATGCCCAGCGTCGGCGACATCCTGGGGCTCAATCCGGTCACGCGGAAGATCCTGTCGAACGCGGCGGGCGCGGCGTGGGGGATGGCGCAGAGCACGGCCTCGATCGAACCCGCCGACCCGAGCAAGCCCACGATCGGCATGACCAACCTGGGTGTGTTGACCGAGGGCTCGATGCACGCCATCGACCGCTTTCGGGACAAGGGCTACGAGGTCATCGTCTTCCACGCCGTCGGTTCGGGCGGCCTCGCGATGGAGCAGATGATGCGCGAGGGGTTGATCGGTGCGGTGTTCGACTATTCGCTCGCCGAGGTCGCCGACCAGCAGTTCGATGCGTTGCGGGCCGCGGATGATTCCCGTCTGACCACCGCCGGTGAGATGGGCCTGCCGCAAGTGCTGGTGCCCGGTGGCCTCGAGCACGTCGGTCTGCTGGTCTCCGCGAACACGGTCCCCGAGCGTTGGGCCGGTCGCCAGCACGTGTTCCACAACCCGATCATTCTGGCGCCGCGGTTGAACGCCGCCGAGCTCGCTCAGGTCGCGGAAGCGATTTGTGAACGTCTCGTGCACACCCAAGGGCAGTGCGTCTTCGCGATGCCGATGGGGGGCACCAGTCGCTACTCGATCGAGGGCGGACCCTTGCACGACCCCGAGGGTGATGCCGCATTCCTCGCAGCCATCCGTACCCACTTGCCGAAGTCCGTCGAGTTGATCGTCAGCGAACACGCCGCCGAGGACGACGCCTTCGTCGACCTGTGCGTCGATCGGCTCGTCGACCTGATCGAAGGCTGATTCCGCTTGTCATATGCGGTGGCCAACATACGGTGCCAGGCACTGTTCAATACCAAAGCTG
>TARA_R110002096_G_scaffold173997_12_pt1 | contig 23902 bp, 10 predicted proteins | sample TARA_R110002096 | Tara Oceans TARA_R110002096 (sample SAMEA4397295) | marine metagenome | biome: Polar Biome; feature: [DCM] deep chlorophyll maximum layer (ENVO:01000326); material: water (ENVO:00002006), including particulate matter (ENVO:01000060) such as... | depth 35 m
AGGTGTCGATGATTGCTTTGTCGCCTTGGGGATTTGGAACCACGAAAGCGGCATCGTTGCTTTCACTGTAATCGTTCTGTGTCGCAAACAGAGGGTCGGATGTATCTCCGGAACGTTCGATACTATATTGGTTGTGCGTGGAAATGACGCCGGGGTCTCCGGGGAGGCTGGTCCAGGTAGCTGTCGCGGTATTGGTTACCGTGGTATTGACGTCCAATCCCGTATCAACGGTGACATCGATTGAGAAGACTGCGGATTCTCCAACAGCAAGGGTAGCCCAACTGGCGGAAATGGTGCCTTCCGGTGCGCCTGGTGTGAAGGTGAGCGAGTCCGGAACCACGCCGCTGAGGTATTGAAGATTGGTTGCGGAATTGATTTCCTCGGGAAGCACATCGCTTAATACGATATCATAGGCTTCTACTGACCCATTGTTGGTGACTGTGAATTCATAGGTCACGGTCTCATCGGCCATTGCGTTCGCGTTTGAAACGACTTTGGAGACATCGATGTCCGCTTCCCGTATCGTAATGTTGGAGGCTTGATCGTCTACGGTTTGCGTTCCTCCGTTGACGTTCCAGGAGAGGTTGGCATCATTGTTTCGCCTTGTTCCCTCGCTATTGCCGGTGTGGTTGAGAACGACGGCGCGATATTGGAATGTCAGGGTTTCTGCGGTCGCATTGTCCGTGTTCGTATTGGTAATCGTGCCGAGCCCGGGCGTGGAGCCAAAGCCAAGTTCGATCGTGTTTCCGGAATTCTGCGTAGTGCCTGGATCGGTGACAATTGCAGTGATGGAGCTTAAAGCGCCGAGACTGGAACTAAGATCTCCAGAGACTGCGGTGACGCCGAGAAAATCGACAAACGCCAACCCGTTATCCATCAGATCCACGATTTCAACCTGCTCCAGGTCTCCTTCGGGAATGGTGACCGTGACTTCGTAGGTGATGATTTCACCGATGACGGCCTCCGAATCGCTGTTCGCAGCGGTGTTGTGACTGGTGCTGACCACGGATTTGGCGAGAATGGGGGCAACCGTGGTGACGGAGGCGGTATCAACCAGTTCTCCATCATCAGCATGATCGGTTCCGCCTTCCGAATGGCTGTAGCTGACAATTTCTGCGGTGTTGGTCAGCGTTTCCAGGGCGGTAGCCGTACTATCGACAAGGAGATCATAGGCGATGATTGCGATGTTGCTGCCGCTTGCTCCATCATAGGCCGTGAGACTTCCCTGAGCCGCACTGGGATCCGTCAGTTCGAGCCCTGCGCCAAACAAGTCTCCGCTGGTGGTAAGAGCGGTTCCGTTTCCATCGGTAACGCGAAGGTTCAGCCCCGCGCCAGAACTTGGAACGATGAAACCAGCCGGCATCGTATCGTTGATCACGACGTCAAATGCTCCGTAGGAACTGTTTCCGGTGTTCTCTACCGTGATGACAAAGGTGACCAAATCCCCGGCGTCGATGGCGCTCAAATTGGCATTGATCGCTTGGGTTTCCAATGCATCTGAGGTTATTGCGTTGCCTGAAAATGCGGAGGCGCTCCCGGGGGCGGCAAAGGTGGTTCCTGCCGGACCGGTTGTGGAATCAAAGACTCCGGTCGGATGGGTGGTTGAAACCACACCTTTGGTGATGCTGAGTTCTGGCTCTTCCAGGATGATCTGAGCCATTTCCGAGGAACTTGCCGTTGAGAGAAAGGAGTTCGCTTCTGACGCGCCAACTTGGTTGGTGAACTGGAGTCCGTCGGCATATTCTGCGTCCAGAATCTCCACGGTGACGATGAACTCGATCGTGCTTGAAACGGCGTCATTGGCCCCGAGACTGTAGTCACCGATCTCGATGACAAAGCCGTTCGAGCTTGCAAAAGTCGCCAGATCGATCACGGGATCGAGGCCGGACAGACTTGGGTTGCCGGAATCATCGATTCCGCCATCTCCGGTATCATCAGGGCCCTGAGAGCCGTAGAAGGTATCTCCAGAACCGAAACTGATCCGGCCTGCTGTCGTATAAGCCGTTCCCGCATCAAAATCATAAACCTGGCTGTCGTCGATGCTTGAAGCATCGAAAATGGGAAGCGGTAGAAAGTCTTCCAGACGAAGGCTCTCAAACTCCGTGGTCGGCAGTTCATAGCTAATTCGGTAGCTCACCAAGTCTCCTGCACTGACATTGTAATCTACCGGGTTCAGTGTGGTGGTACCATGGGAGGTGATGGCGACGACTTCCTTGGAGACCGAACCTACCGGAATGGAAACACTCGACGAGCTGCCGTCCGTAACGGTTTGATTGTGGCGGGTCAGGTCGTCGATATCCAGGTTTTCACCGCTGATGGTGACCGTGTTCGTCAGCTCATCTCCCTGGCTGATCTCTTGTTCACCAGGAACAACGGTGTGCGAGTTTCGAATCTGGACGCGGTAGGTAATGGTTCCTGTCGTGGCGCCTGCATTGAAAACGGAAGGGTCCACGGATCCCCCACTCAGGCCTCCTGATGGGACCAAGCCACCAAGGATGGGATCCCCACCAGAAATTAAGGTATGACTCGCCTGTAGCTGTGAGTAGACATCAAACTGAATACTGGTCGATCCATCGGCGTTTACGACCGAAGTGAAGTTTGCGGAGTCGAAGTCGACGGTGATGGTCTCTCCATGTTGGGTATAGGTTAGCTGAGGAATGATCTCGGATCCGTCAGTCACAAACCCGCCTCGCGCATCGCCGGGGAGGAAGTCTTGCCCATCTCCAAGTAGGTCGTCCACAACCAAGTCTTCAAATGCGAAATAGTCGGAGACCTGGAAATTTAGCGTGTATTCCAAGATGTCTTGAGGAGAGTTGCCAGCCGCATTGCGGTCGTCGATGTTTGCGACACCCTTCTGAATGGCCAGGGAATGTTCCTCGAGAACGTAATCCGTTTCCAGATTGCCGGTTACCCCATCCTGACTAGCTCCGGCGGGACCTTCGTTGTCTGAAACAGGATTGCCGTTCCAAAGCCCGGTAATTTGCGCGTCGTTGTAGGGAGAAATGTCCAGTTGCTCGCCTGTTTCCGGATCGATGACGGCGGCACTACTTTCTCCGTCCGTGAAGGGAATGAAGGCTTCGTAGGTGATGGTAATGTCCGTGCCGCTGACCCCGGTGACGGATCCAAATGAAAGATCAAGCAGGTTGTCTGAAGCTGGGGTTCCCGTCAGGCCATCAGAGTTGATCAGCGGCTCATCATTCGTTGTAAACGCAAGCGGGTTTCCTCCCGAATCGAGAACTTGAAGATTTCCGAGATAGGCCAGATCACCGGGAATCACATCAGTAAGGCTCAGGCCGTTCACCGTCTCCCCGGTTGCTACATCAATGCTGAGGGTATAGGTAACGGGATGGTTGGGGCCGGAAGCCAGTTCGCCAATGTAGGTGCCGTCTTCTTCCGGAACGGCAGCCGTTTTAGTGAGTTGCATCACCATTGGCATGACGTCGGATGTGGCCGAAGCTCCAAAGATCGGAGCATCGTCCGGCGCGGCAACGGTTCCCGGATCGTTCAAGGCTGTATGACCCAGCGCGAAACCACCCTGAGCCGTAATCCCATAAGACTGGTTTGGTACAATACCGTCAGCCGTATTGAGACTGGCATTAACCGTTAAGGAAAGAGCGGGATTATCCTGAGAATAGCTTCCAAACGGAAGTTCAACATTATAGACGTATTGACCAATCAGGCTGGGAGTGGTGACGACATCGTAGGTTACCGGAGTGGTTCCTGAGCCCGCTCCACCATAATATTCGTCGGGAGGAGTTCCAATGCTACTTTCGAACATTGGGTGATCGATGGGCACCGGAGAAGCTGACGAACCGATCTCGATGAGCTGGCCATCGTTGCCGATTTCACCGATCGGCTCGGTGGCGAGGCCGTCAGGATTGGTTTGCTCGGTCCCGGTCAGGTTGATGGAATTGATCTGGACTTCCGGTGGTGCGACAATGTCCACATAGGGAGCGAAACCGACCTGGTCTCCGGTATTGTCGAATTCAACGGTGAACTCGATATCATCATTGACCAACTGATCTTCAGCAACGGTTAGTGCTTCCGTGCTAACGGCAACCTCAGGAACGGCATCGAAGAGAATTCGAGGTTCCAAGGGTTCAAAATGGATATGGGTGGCCTTTTTGCCTTGTGAGTTTGTAGCCATCTGAGGAGGGGGGAATCAGAAGTCAACTATTGGGTAGTTGAGTCTTTTAATAAATATTATAAATATAATAAAACAATATGAAATATTAAGATATTAGTGATCTAAAGGAACGGAGACTATATCGGGGCGCGATACTTACTGGACTCTGGTCTCTGCTCTCCTCATCGAGCGGCCAATCGAATTCCGAAGCAGTTCCCATAGAGTTTGTGGGATACCTGCATAAATTCTAACGTAGCCAATTTCACCGGTTTCGACTCGTTGGCTCGAGGTGGGGCTCAAATTGGCAACGGCCTCAAAATGAGGGGCTACCAGCTCGAATTGCCGCGCAAAGATATCGCCGGGATGTTCGGTCTTGATCGCATCCTCGTCGGAACTGGAGGCCAGAATTTTGCGGGCGACCAAAGGGCCGCCTGATGGGGTCACCAGTCCAAAGTGAGGTATCTGAGTGGAAGCATGAGGGTTCACTCGGGTGAGTTCTGCCGGAATTCGAGTAATACGCCCGCGAGCGAGAAAGGTTGCGGCTTTGCTCTTGCTATCTTGAAGGCGCATGGCGATTTCTTCCGGCAATGCCATGACGAGCTGTTTGGTCTCTGCCCGTCCAATGCTACACAGGAGCTGTCCTTTATCGAGATAGGTCCCTTTCAGATTGGCCAGGTCCCTGCCGCTGACGATACCATCACAGGGAGCCGTCAGGAACAAGGTGTCGACATACCTTTCCAGTTCAATCAGTTGTGTTCTCAGCGTGTTGAGCTGCTTTGATTCGGCTTGATATGCAGAAATATTTTCAGACTGAAGATGGCGATCAGCAAGAATGGTGGATCGTTCAACGCTGAGACGAAGTTGCTCCAAACGAGCCTCTTCGTTTGAATTACGGAGTTTGGCCAACGGTTCACCTTCTTTGACATAGCTGCTGTTGGTGACAAGGAGCTCGTGAACAAAGCCGGGGCATTCCACGCGAACTTCACCATCATTCTTCCAAACGACAACGGCGGGAACCTTCACGCTCGGAGTGATTTGGACAAGAGTGAATACCGCACCTATTCCACAGGCAATCAGGGCGATTCGAGCGTAAAATCCAGCCCTGGATACACCTTCGCTTCGTGCGCGTTTCTGAAGGTATTTTCGAACACTTTGGAGGAATGATAGGATTGTGGCGAGCCCAATCACAATGGCGATGAGAAGGCCTGTGCCATCCCATTGGCGGCTGAGGAGAGTGAGGATTCCAATGAGAACAATCCCTCTCCAGAAAAATGCAGCAAGGCCATAGATCGTGATCCACCAGCTACGGTCTTTTTCGGGAACTGGGTGATGATTGGGATCTGCCCCCAGGAGATAGCGTCTGAACCAGAAATTCGCGGAAGATTGGGCTTTCGCATAAAGATTGGGAACTCCGGTCAAGTCGGCCAGAATATAGTAGCCATCAAAACGCATCAACGGATTGGCGTTGAACAGAATCGTCGTGACGCTGGAGATGACGATGGCTTCGTGCAATCCGCGACTCAGCATTCCGGGAGAAAGCTGAGACCAGACAATGGCTGCGATCCCGGCAAGGAAGAGTTCGCCATACATGCCGGCAGCACTGACGAAAATGCGATTCCACTTGGAAGGAAACTTAACGGATGACGATGCGTTTACATAACCCAACGGGGTAATGAACATAAACATGACCACGCCCATTTCGGGCACACTCCCTCCAAATCGCTTGCAAACCAAGGCATGACAGCCTTCATGAAAAATTTTGATGACCACCCAGATGACGGTCAAGAGGAGGAGGTTCCCAACTGCAAACATGCCCGCCGTTTCTTCCCGAAAGCGAGTCCAGTGATTGTTGACGGAAACGGCGCCCGCGATGAGAACCGCTATCCAGATGAGAAAGAACCGCTTGGATACCAACCAGCCGAAGAAGGGCGAGATCCAATCCAGGAAACGGTCAGGGTTGCCCAGGGGAATTCGCCAAAAGACGATGCTTCGACTTTGTTGCACGAGTTTTTGGGCGTCCTGTTGGCGGTGATTCTCATCGCGTACCCGGTCGGCATGGACATTCCCGCCGCCCTCAAGTAATCCGGAGTCGGCCAGGGATCGCACGAGCGTCGTGGCAGCTTGCTCGGAGAGGGCATCGGCCTGTGCCTGAACGGAAAGTTTCCCCACCAATTCAGAGACCGTGGAACTTCCGTCCAACATCTGGAGGAAGTGATGTTCGATGTGCCCAATACTAAAATAGGTTCCAGCCAGGGGATCCTCCAAAACAAAGTTCCCGTCTTGTCGATAGATCTGGAGATCATCGCGAAGCTTGGGCCGCAACGCGGATAGTTCGCGAGTGGATAGATTGGCTTCGGATCGCATCATCGCTTAGGGAAGTTGACGAAGTAGCCAGTTGGTTGGTGCACGGAGAATGGTCCAAACCGCGGGACGCCAGGGACCATGAATGGTGGCGCGCCCAATTCCTCCGGGGCGAAGGGATTCTTCCGGGTTGGCGATGGTTGCCTGGCAGACAAACACGTTTTCGCCGTTGCGAAACTCGGAATGGGGGGAAACAAGCGTCAAGTTGGCCTTCCACGTTTTCCCCGGATGAGAGTCAAATCTCATGGTTACCGATGCGTTGTCCCTGATGAGTGCAATGTCAGACTCCTCGACGGCGATCTCGGCCTGCATCGAATCCAGGGATCCGATTTCAAACAGGCGCTCGCCGAGTCGAATGATGGCTCCTTCATTTCTTTTGAGGTCGCCGCGTAACACGCGCCCCTCGATTGGAGATTTAATCTGAAGGTTTTCCTGGCGATAAGTAAGAACGTTGGCCGTTTCGGCTAAGCTGTCGGCTTCGAGTCGAGCCATTTGGGATTCAGCAATTTGGCCGGAACTCATGGCGGCATCCGCCTGTTTCTCAGCTCGAAGTCGACGGGCGTTGGCGTCGGCCAATTGCCACCGAATTTCACGATCATCCAGGTCCGCAAGCAGTTGTCCGGTTTGGACGACTTCTCCGGGTTCAACGTGTGCCTTCCGAAGAATGCCATCAAAAGGGGCGGAAACGATTCTTCGGACGGTGGGTTGTAATGTAACCGGGGCATCGACCGGGATCGGGATCGGAGCGGCCGCGAAGGCGCCCAGACAAATGAGCAAGCTCACGACAAAGCGTCTTTGGTTCGACTTTGCTCGTCCCCACATGCGATGGAGTCGACCGGTCATCGCTCCTGGCTTGCCTTTGTGCAGAAGGTGAAGTTGCGGACCTATCAGGTGTTGAGCGGTTTTGAGAAACCGCATCAGTTCCGGAAGCCCTTCCGGCTTCTTCTTCCAAAGGAACAACCATGCGCCGACAACCCGGTCGTTGTAATAGAGGGGCGCGCACCAATAGTGTTGAGAGGTTGAGTTCCCAAGAAGGGATTGAATCTCGGAAGACGCGAGAAAGACGGCGTTGTCAGTCGAATCCAGTTCCCGCTTTCCGTGCACGGTTTCGGTAAGGAGCGCCTGGATCGCGGTTCCCCCTGCACTCTTCAAAGGAGAATCGCTCTGCATTCCGGAAACGGCCTGTAGCTTGACGTTGCCCGTCTGCTGAGTCGTCGCCAATGCGACGCGGTCACACTTTGCCAGAACTTGAAGGATATCGACCAATTGAGTGGCTGCGGTGGGGAAATCACTGGCGCAGCCCGTTTTTTCCATGGCCTCGAAAAGTCCGCCAATACGTTGGGCGGCGAGATTCTCAACCTGGTGCCTCACTTCATCTTCGAGCGCATAGAAGAGCAAGGCGAACCACTGCAGGGTTGCCAATTCTCCTGTCCGCTCAATGCCGTCGTCATAAGGCATAACCAGACAAAGTCCGTAGTCGATTTTACCTTGTTGTAAGATCGGGACGGTGATGAACGCCAGCGGGGTGTCCTGGACCTCAAAGTAGTCCGTGCGAGCCTTGCGCTCTTGGCGGCTGAGCATTCCGGTGTGCCAAACACAGGAGATGAGATCCTCCTCCGTGGGACCTTCGGCGAGCGTTATGGTGGGGGTCGTTTCGTCGCGGAAATCAACCTGGTATGCCCCAATCGCGCGAAAGAGGTGCTTGATGAGGGAAAGCCCGGTTTGACCGCGGAGATGAAAAGGTAGCTTCGAGATCGACGATATCGCCTCATGCGCACTGGAGTGGCTCAATACCGAACGCTGCGCCAGTCTTTCGGTGGGGATACCCGTTGATCGAGGCTGCGAGGACGTCATGGTCATGGCAAGGGAGGCGAAGGCTGAACAAAGTGAAGAGGGAGGTGCTTATCTTGCCTGGGATCCTGCGGTAATTTTCGGTCTTCCGTCCGGGAAGAGCACGACGATCAGTGGTGTCGGGGAAAGCAAAGGAGGCTGTTTCATGAGGGGGCTTAATTCTAAGCCTTCAAGATATTAAACGCAAATTATATTATAATTACCATAATAATGTATGGAGGTGATGATCATAAGGTTTTCCTAACCACTGAATGAATACGCAGCTTCGCGAAAAGCTGGTTCAGCCGCATGTTCCGTAGCTTCCTGGGCACAGGGGAACGCCTGAAACGAGTGCCTCAGTTGCAATGGCAAGCGGTTGACATGCGCCGGTGGACGGCGAGCCGGGTGAGAGCACCTACTTCACTGCCGGAAAGGGGGAATGGTGGGAGCGGAAAAGTTCCGCCGATAGGTCTTAGGCCGCTGCGGCAGCCGCTGCTGCTGCATCATCCATTGCGGGAACGGGTGCATTTGTGCCTTCGCCCATTGCTTCCTCAGAAGTTGGGGCGGGTTCCTGGGGGAGCGCCTCGATATTGCCCTGAGTTTGGTTCGGCGAATCAAGATTGACCGCAGTTCCGTCATCCGTAATCACCTCCAAGGGTGCGTCGCTTCCTTCAGGCTCAACAAGATCTTGTGAAGACGTTTCATGGTAAACGAATTGAGCGTCCGCCGCAGTTGACTCAGTGCCATCCGCGAAGCGGACGATGCTTTCACCATGAATCAACACATCACCGTCGGCCGCCGTGTATTCAATGCCATCACTAACCAAGCCAATGGACTCGATTCCTGCTTCAGTCAGCGATCGAAGTTCGCCTTCGCTCACCATTCCGTCGCCGTCCGCATCCTGCCAGATTTTGAAGGATTCAAACTCACTATCCGCTGCGGAAAGCACTTGGTCACTGTCGGAATCGAAGTAGAGAAGGCCTTCCATATCGGTTTTGGCGCCATCCACATAGTCTGTAAATGAGACTTCATGTTTGCCGGAGATTTGGCCATCCTGGTCGGAATCGTAAACCAGAACCGCGTCATCCTGATGTGCCCAAGCGGTTTGTTCCTGAGCCCCGTCTCCGTCGATATCGAAGCGGATCCCTTCTGCAGCTGAGAGGAACTCGACACCGTCGCCATCCAAATCGATGACGACCGGCGGGGCGGCGGTAAGCACAAAAATCGTCATCTGAGCTTCGGAACTGACTCCCGTTCCGTCCGTGGCCGTTACTTCGATAAATCGCGGGGTGATGGAGGGGGATGATTCCGTGTTCTCAAAGGTGATGGCCTGGAGCGCGGTGGTGTAATCCGCCAGGCTGGCCGTTCCCGTCAAGGTGATGGTGAGGGTGCCGGCACCCGATGACGCCACGGCGCTGATGGAGGCGGGAATGCCGGTGCTATTAAGGACATCGCCGGTTTGCGCATTCGTCAGGGTAATGGTCATGCCCTCGAGATTTGCCGAGTTGAAGTCGGTGACGTAGCCATCGCTGTCAGCGATGTTAACCGCGTCACCACCTTCGACGAAGCGGGCATACGCCGCGTGGGGCTTGCCACCCGTGCTGGAGTCCTGGTCCAACACCACATGGGGACGAAACAGGTCGTTGGCCACGGTGGGGTCAGCCGCGCCATCGTTCTGGCCGGAGGGATTACCCTGGGCAAGATAGGTGCCTTCTCCGGTGATCGTATTCACCGAATAGATCCGGCCGCTATCGTTGTTGAGGATGGCCACATTCCCGTTGGCATCGGAAAACGCTCCGCCCCACGCACTGCCGTCAGAGGAATGCAAGGGAATCGCATTCGCAAAACTCGTAATCGTCCCGTCCATCGTCATGGAGTAAACCGTGCTGCCCAGGGCTGCCCAAAACAGGTTATTCACCGGATCATAGGCGATGTCATGAAAGGTGGCGCTTTCGGACTGGTCAAAGGTTCCGACTTTGGTGCCGTTTTGCACATCGTAGATACTCCACGAATCGGTGTTACCCCTTTTGGCATACAGATAACCGTCCGCGGGATTGAATTCCCCCACATATTCACCATTGGCAATACCCGAGCCGATGACGGAGGATGCGCCCGTTTCCGGATCCACTTGAATGAGGTCGGTGTCGGAGATCGCGTAGATTTGCGAGTCGACCGAGTTGAAAGCCATCGCGTTATAATTGCCGATGCTTCCCGAAACCGATCCGATGGGTTGATTGACGAAGGTGGCCAACGCCGGATCAAAAGCCAGGTAGTTGAGTTGACCGGAGGTGACCTGAAACGCGTTGTTGTTCACGGCGTCATCATATCCGGTAATCGTGACATTGATCGTGGCCGTTCCAATGTCGCCGTGTACGTCTCCCGCACCGTAGGTGAAAGAGTCGGAAGCCGTCTCGCCATTCGAAAGTCTGTCAAATGTGCCATTGGGATCGTAGTAAATCGTCCCGTCACTCATCAGAGTCGCAGTTGCACCGCTGGAGAGCCCGACGGGCACCCCTACGGTAGCGGTGACGCCGTTGATTTCAGCAATGGAGAAGGAATCCTCTTCCTGGTCGCTGTCGTTCGGTAATACATCGATTTGGACGCCCAGATCTTCACCGGTGGCGGCACTGTCGTCTACTGCGGTTGGGGCATCGTTTACCGCGTCAATGGTGATGTTCACCGTCGCATTCGAAACGTCGCCATCAGCATCGGTCAGCGAATAACTGAATGAATCTGTCCCGTTAAAGTTGGCGTTTGGAGTATAGGCGTAAGTTCCGTCCGTATTGACGACGAGTGTTCCGTTTGAAGTGTCGGATGTCTTTACATACGTGTTACCTCCGTCTCCGCTCAACGTGTCATTGCTGCTCAAATCTCCATTGAGGACAATGTCTTCATCAGTCGAAACCGTATCGTTGACGGCTTCGGGAAAGTCATCGACAGAGTTGATGGTGACATTGACTGTGGCGGTGGAAACGTCCCCGTCGGTGTCCGTCAATGTGTAGGTGAAACTGTCGCTTCCGTTATAGTTTGCGTTGGGGGTATAGGTATAGGTTCCGTCCGCGTTGACGACCACCGATCCGTTGCTGGGATCGGAACCTTTCGCGAAGGTGTTGCCGCCGTCCGCACTCAATGTGTCGTTCGTGCTGACATCGCCATTTCCGGAATTGTCTTCGTCAATCGTTAGCGTGTCATTGGTCGTGCTTGGAAGATCATCGGTCGGGTTGACGGTGATGGTGGCCGTCGCGGTCGATTCGTCGCCGTCAGCGTCCGTCAATGTATAGGTGAAACTGTCGGTTCCATAGAAGTCGGCGTTCGGAGTGTAGGTAAAGGTTCCGTTCGTGTTGACGACAACGGTTCCGTTGCTGGGATCCGACGCTTTGACGAAAAGGTTAGCGCCGTCACCGAGGGTGTCATTGGTGCTAAGGTCACCATTGAGGACGGAGTCTTCGTCCATGCTGGGAGTATCATTAACGGCGATGGGCTCGTCATCGACCGGGTTGACGGTAACGGTTACGGTGGCGGCAGACGTCGATCCATTGGAATCGCTGATCTTGTAGATAATGGTGTCTGTCCCATTGAAGTTCGCATTCGGAGTGTAGTTGAGGGTCCCATCTGGATTAATGGTGACCGTTCCGTTGACTGCGGTAGCTGACGTTACGGTTAGCGTCTCGCCCGGGGCGGCAGTGTCATTTTCCAGAACGTTGATGTTTGCAACCAAGGTGTCTTCATTCGTTGAAGCCGCGTCATCATTCGCATTGGGGGGGAGATTGTAATTGATGGAAACGGTCGTTACTTCAACGGTTGGTGACGTGGAGTCGGAGTCACCGGTTGAACTCTCGGTTGTTGTGGCCCTGGTGGACGTTTTACTGGTAGAGGTGTCTACCGTGTTGTCCGCGGCGCTTTCATTTGGAAGAGGCGAATTGGTCCTTGGGCCGTCGTTGGGGCTGCCCCCAAATCCCGCCGCCGGAGGCGTCTCGTCAGGAGTCAATGCCTCGGAAAGGTCATCATTGTAGGCGGAGAACGTGTCACGAAATTCCGTGTATCCCAAGTTCGACAACCGCATCAGAGTAAAGTCATTCTCTGGGGGCAAATTTCCAATTTCACCACCAAGAGTTCTGGCCGGATTGGAGCCAGCTTCGTTTCCAGGTTCAACGCCGGAAGTGGCGGTAAGTTGGTTGGGAGGATTGTCAGGGGAGCCGGTAAGATTCGAGAACCGCTCAAAATACTGCGCAGCTTCGCTGTCAGGCGCGACATTGACGATAATTTCCTGTCCGTAGCCGGTGGAGGTAAAATAATCCTTTAAGATCACGGAATTCCCTTCCTGAAACTCGACTCGAAGATCACCTTCGATTGGAAGCAACGTCACGGTTGCAGGTGTTCCTGCGTCATCGAGGACGAAGACGATATCACCGGGTTCAACTGGAATGACATCACCATCTTTGACTGAGTGCCTGAGCTTGACGTTGCCGTCGGCATCACGAATTTGGATTTGGTGTTTCATGGGGAGGGAGGAGTGGGCCTGTTAGTTAGGATGTTCGTTAGTCTGTGGGCGTAGGTTCCTTTGAGAAACTGCTGGCTGCCTGAGTGGAGATTCTAGCCTTCGGTCGAATCGGAAGGCTCCTCACTTGCTGAGCGAGCTCCTTTCGATTTGAAGGGATTGAGTCGAAAACGCTTCGGTTCTGGGGAAGGGGCCGTTTTGGGCTCTCCTTCGGTGGTATCGGCTTGCGAGACTTCGGCAACGACGGTTGCGGAAGAGTTTGAAGAACCGGTGGGAGGAGTGCCCTTCACGGAAAGCAATTCAGAAGTAAGCTCATTGCCTGTCGTGCGGTGACCAAAGTAGTCATTCACACCTTTTGTCCCGATGAGCGCCTCGGTTAAAGACCCTTGAACGCCGGCTAAGCGAAACGCACTCGTGTCCACATTGTATTTTGCGTCGATGACCTTGGTTTTCGCGGTGTGGAGTTCATCCTGAACGTCGAGGATGTTGAGCAAATCCTGCCGGCCGACCTTGAATTGCTCCTTGTAGTCGGATAGTGCACTTTCAAGGCGCGAAAGGTATTTGGAGAGGGAGATATAGCTGGTTTTGGAGCCTTCTCGTTCATTCCACAGCAGAGACCGGGTGTATTCGCTCTGTTCGATGGCTGCGCGCACCAGTTCTTCAGCCTTGCGCACCTGCAAATGTTCGCGTGCCACCAGGGCTTTGTTCGCACCCCCGCGGAAGAGATCCCAGGACATGACGAGCATGGCCCGGACTTCGTTGTCTTCCCCTTCAACTCCCAAAACATCTTCACCTACGCCCGCTCCGGCATCGAGATAGATTTTGGGGGTTCGATTTCCCTTGGCGCTTTTATGCTTGTGGGTGGCGGCGGCCAGGGCGGCGACAGCAGCCTGATAATCCCAATTCTCTTCAAGGCTGAATTCCTCTTCGGTTTGAGGAATTTCAGGAACTGGAGGGTAGGAAAGTCCGGTGGCGGGTTGGCCCGTAAGGCGGGTGAAGCGAACGATTGCATTGTCGAGCGCCAATTGCTGACTTTCCAAGGCGTTCTCCGCCAGGCTGAGCCGTCCTTCCACAAGAGCGAGATCTGCGCGGTTTCCCGCTTGTCCGACCGTTGCTTCGATCATCTCGCGCATGTCGTTGTGGCGACTGACGTGAGCTTTGGCTTCCTGAACCTGTTCCTTGGCACGAAGGATTTCGAGGTAAACTTCAGCGAGATCGACAATTCGGGCTTCGATCATGCTGCGTTCCACCAAGGCCTGGAGTTCGTGACCGTGGCGTGCGGAAATCGTCTGATTACGGGCCAATCCACCGTCGTAAATCAGTTGGCGAATTGAGAGTCCAATCTGGCGACTGAGAAGTCCGTCTCCGTCCGAACTGACCAATCCGTCCGTGGTTCGGTCGCGTTGGAGGTATCCACCGGAACCGTCGATCGAGACTTGTGGCGCCAAGTCTCCCCGGACGATCTTCCAGTTCTCGTAGGCACTGAGACGGTCGTAATTCGCGGCCTGAATTTCAGGCTCGTTGTGAAGCGTGAGTTTTGCAGCCTGTTGAAGGGACTGCGCGGAGCCGATGCCATGGCCAAGGCCCAAGCATGCGACGACAATAGCGGTACCTCTGGCCGCAAGAGGTCGAAATTGAGTGAGTTTCATGTGTTTCTAGGTTCTGAGGTAACTTTCTAAGCTTTCCTTATAATTTCCATAATTTCAATATGTTTTTATCCGGGATTTATGGTAATCTTCACCAATGGACCACGACTCCCACGATCCACTTGTTCAAGGCCTGATGTTTCTCGGCAGGTATTTTGGCGTACCTGTTAGTCCGATTGGAGCCACTCAAGGGCTGCCTGTCAACGGGCAATTGAATCCAGTGTTGTTTGAGCGAGCTGCAAAGCGTTGTGGATTCTCTTCCAAGACGTTGAGGCGCCCCCTCAAACGGTTCCATAGTGCCACGTTGCCGGCCATTCTCCTGCTGGAAGGGGGGGATGCGGTCGTCTTGTTGGGTTATCTTCCAAAAGGAAGGGCAGAGGTTGCCGTTTTGAGCGCGGGCGGTGGCGTTGAGCAGGTTAAAATCAAGGAGTTGGACAAGGTCTACACGGGCTTCGCGATTTTGGTCAAACCCGTCTACGATTTCGAAAAACGGAGCGATTTTGCGCCTCCGCCACCAAAGAGAAACTGGTTCTGGGGCACGCTTTGGCGTTTTCGCGGGTTTTATGCTCGTGTCGGTTTTGCCACCATCATGATCAATCTGTTGGCGCTGACCTCGTCGTTGTTCATCATGAATGTTTACGATCGCGTGGTCCCCAATCAGGCGGTTGACACCTTGATTGCACTCGCTGCCGGTGCGGTCGCTGCCTTTATTCTGGAGTTCGCCCTGAAGTCGCTTCGGACCTTTTTTGTGGATCGTGCAGGGCATCGCGTGGACTTGATCCTTGGGGGCGATCTCTTCGCCAAAGTGCTCGGGATTCGTTTTGACGCCAAACCGCAATCAGCCGGGGCGCTGGCAGGGCAGGCCAGATCCTACGAGGGGCTGAGGGAATTTTTCACCAGTGCTTCAATCTCGGCCTTGGTGGATTTACCGTTCGTATTTGTCTTTGCCGCGATTGTCTTTGTTCTGGGAGGACCTGTCGCGATCCCCTTGGTCGCAGGGGCAATTCTCGCGTTGAGCATCGGGGCGTTGATGCAGATTCCAATCAGCCGGGCTGTGAGCAAGAGTTACTTGGCGGGCAACCAGCGTCAGGCCTTGTTTGTGGAGGGCGTGAACGCAATGGAAACGGTGAAGGCGACGCGGAGTGAATCTGAACTGCAGGCAAAGATGGAGGACAATGTTCACATTTCTGCGAAGGCGGATGGACAGGCCAGGGGGTATGCCCAGTTTGCGCTCAATGCGACGTCACTGATTCAGCATCTGGTAACCATCGCGATCGTGACGGTGGCGTTCTTTCAGGTTCGGGCTGAGCAAATGACGATGGGGGCGATGATCGCCAGTGTTATTTTGGCGGGGCGGGCGATGGCGCCATTGATGATGGTTTCCTCGCTGCTAACCCGGCTTCAGCAGAGCCGCCGATCGCTTCGGGGATTGAATGAGATCATGAAGGCGCCTTCCGAGCGAGAAGACCGAGGCAGCAAATATATTAATTTGGAAGACTTTACCCCTGAAGTTCGGTTCCATGATTTGGAGTTCCAATACGGGAGTGATTTCGGATCCGTTCTCAAGGATCTCAACCTTAAAATTGAACCCGGTGAACGAGTCGCCATCCTGGGCCGCATTGGTTCCGGTAAAAGTACTTTATTGCGTTTGCTGATGGGCTTTTATCAACCCTCGGCTGGTCGCATTGATGTGAGCGGCATTGATTTGCGGCAACTTGATCCTGCGGAACTGCGCCGACAAATTGGCTATGCTCAACAGGAGCCGACGCTGTTGTTTGGCTCGCTTCGCTCCAATCTCAAGGCGGGTTGTAGTTGGGCGAGTGATTCGATGATTTGGAAGGCGATTGAAAGGACTGGGTTGGCTGACTACGTAAGGTCGTTGCCCCGTGGAATCGATCATCCTGTTTCCGAAGGTGGTAAATCACTTTCCGGAGGGCAACGTCAGGCTGTGGCAATTGCCCGCGCCGTTTTGGAGGAGCCTCCTCTGCTCATTTTTGATGAGCCGACCAGTGCCATGGACTGGTCGAGCGAACAGAAACTGCTTCAGCAGTTGGATGGTTATTTAAAGGATGATCCGGCGCGAACGTTGATTGTCGCCACTCACAAGCGCTCGATGCTATCCATCGTAGATCGGGTCATTGTGATTGAAGACGGCCGGATCATTGCAGATGGCCCCAAATCTCAAGTTCTTGCCCAACGAGGAAAGGGGCGCACCGAAACAGAAGAATTGGGCGAGGAGGTCGCTCTTTATGCCTCGGAGCCGGTGGAGGCGTTTACCCAAGAATCCGGATACCGGTACTAGACTTCAATTTTTGATACTGACGATGAACGATCCAGCTTACCAATCCAACCTTCCAGCCTTGTGCGCTGCCGAAGTCGATTTTGCGCGAAACGCACGCCAGGCACTCCATCGTGATCGTGTTCCGGGTGCAAACTTTCTGCTGTGGCTCATTGCGGCCATCATTGGCGGGTTTGTCTATTGGGCTTCCGTGGCCCATGTGGATGAGGTAACCAAAGGGATGGGCAAGGTCATTCCTTCTTCCTCGGTGCAGACCATTGCGAATCTGGAAGGAGGGATCATTGCTGAATTGCTGGTTTCTGAGGGGACCCGTGTTTCAAAGGGCGATGTTCTCGTAAGAATTGACGACACCATGTCCAACGCTTCGCTAAAGGAGAATCGGGCAGAGGCGGAAGCACTTCGGGCTGAATTGATTCGCCTCAAGGCGGAGGCTGACGGGATCAACGTCGTCGAGTTCTCCCCGTCGATGAAGGCCGCACGACCGGAATTGGTGGAACGCGAGACGTTGCTCTTCAACAAGCGAAGGAGTGAGGTGGATGAGGCAAAGGCGACTCTGGAGAAGTCCTTGGCGCTCGCTTCTGATGAGCTGCAAATGACGATCCCGCTCGTTAAAAAAGACATTGTCTCCAAAGTCGATCAGCTTCGAATCGAGCGCGAGGTTAACGAGCTCGAAGGAAAGTTGAAAGAGATTACCGGCGCATTTCAGAGCCGTGCGATGGAGCAGTACAACCAGACCAAAGCCAAGCTTGAGGGCTTGGAACAAGTGCTCCAAGGGCGCGAGGATCGCGTCAATCGCACGTTGGTGCGTTCTCCGGTTTCAGGGACGGTGAACAAGCTTCATGTGACGACTCTGGGTGGCGTGCTTCAACCGGGTGAGCCGATTGTTGATATCGTTCCCAATGATGAAACCATGCTCGTTTCCGCAAAGATTCGACCGCAGGACATTGCGTTCCTGCATCCCGGGCAAAACGCAGTTTTGAAGTTCACAGCCTATGATTTCTCCATGTTTGGTGGCTTGGAAGGTGTCGTGGAAAATATCAGCGCAGATACCATCGAAGACGAAGTTGACCACCAGCATTACTACGAGATCAAAGTGCGGAATGAATCTGGAGAACTGGTTTCAAAAGAAGGAGAAGCTCTTCCGGTGATTCCGGGGATGGTCGTGGAGGTCGATGTCTTGACGGGGCGAAGAACCGTTCTGCAATATTTGCTCAAACCGTTTCACCGCATGCGTTTCAATGCGCTTCGCGAACGTTAGAATTGGAAGTAGATAAAGGGAGATGACCCGATTGGAGAGTATAACAGAACTCCAAGAAGCAAAACGGCTACGATTAATTGTCCCTTGAACGTTGTCAGGTCCAGTGGCGGATAGGGCGACAAAGAGTGGGTCTCCCGGTAACGTCCAACCGCATGAGCGACGAAGACCATGGGCAGGAGGATGAGCAACGGGGCGTAGATCCACTCAATGCCCGGGCCGTGATCAAATAGCATCCGGTTCGCAATGGTTAAGCCTTCCGATAAGGTTGGGATGCGGAAGAGCAGCCACCCGAATCCGACGATGGTCATGGTGATGATCCAACCCAGGAACTGCCCAATCCAGCCGCTTGGCCATCCCAGTTTGGCGTTCTCCCAGTACCGGTTGATGGCCAATGCTCCGCCGTGGAGGAAGCCCCAAAGGACAAAATTCCAACTGGCGCCGTGCCACAGGCCACCCAGAACCATCGTGGTCATGAGATTCACGTAGGTTCTTCCCCTGCCTTTTCGATTTCCGCCTAGGGAGATATAGAGATAATCCCTGAGCCAGGCCGAAAGGGAGATATGCCAGCGGTGCCAGAAATCCCGAATCGATGTTGCGGAGTAGGGGATGTTGAAATTCTTGGGGAGTCGAAATCCCAGACACAAGGCCAGCCCGATTGCCATCTCGGAATATCCCGAGAAGTCGCAAAAAATTTGCAGCGAATAAGCGATGAGCGCGAGCCAAAGCGTCGCTGCATGGTAGGTGTCGGAGGCTCCATAGACGCTGTCTACATAGATGGCGAGGCGGTCAGCGATCAGGGCTTTTTTGATCAGTCCCGACAGAAAGATCACAATGCCGTTCGAGAAATTCGCCGGGGTAAAGCGGACCGGATTGCGTAGCTGGGGAAGGAATTCTTTCGCCCGGACAATGGGCCCCGCCACGAGTTGTGGAAAAAAGGCAATAAAGAGCGCAAAATCCCGGAAGGAGTCAGCCGGTTTGAGTTTGTCTCGATAGATGTCGATCGAGTAGCTCATCGATTGAAACGTAAAAAAGGAAATTCCGACCGGAAGGATGATCTCCAGGGTTGAGACGCCCCAGCCGAGCGGAGTCAGCAACCGGTTGGCGCTCTCGATGAAAAAGTTGAAGTATTTGAAGATGCCGAGAATCCCGAGGTTCAAGCAGAGGCTGAAACCCAGGTACCGTTTCCGCAGCCGGGAATCCGTGGTTCGAAAGATTCGTCCCCCGAGGAAGTAGTCGAGGGATGTGGTTAGCCAAATGAGGGCCAGGAACCGGATGTCCCACCATCCATAAAAGACGTAGCTGGCAACCAGGAGGATGGTTTTTCGGTAGCCGGAGTTTTGGGAGAGGAGCATGGCCCCAATCACCAGCGCAAAGAAGACTGGAAAGATCAGACTCGAAAAGATCATCAATCCTAGAGATTGAGTGTTTTGAGATAGCGGCTGAGGAGAGCCGAAACCTTTTGGTGTCCGATGCGGTTCAAGTGACCTCTGCCGGGAACCGAGTTGGCAAATCCCGTGGGAGGAGAATGCTCATTGCGAAGAGCATCCAAAAACGCCTCTCTGGTGCGGAGGACGTCAATTCCCGCTTCCTGGCATGCGGCAAACAGGTAGGACTCCAAGGGGGAATCCGCGGGTGTCTCGGTTAGTCCGGCGGGGATGGAGATTTCGTCGATGTATAAGATCGTGAGCAATTGGTTTCCGTAGCGGTCGATGAGCTCGCTGATCTGCCAGTCGATGAGATTCTTGAATTCCGGAGCAATCTCCGGGCGAACCGTTGTTTCCTTCGACACGGCGACCTTCTTTTTGGGCTTAAGGTTGCCGGGTAGGAACGAGTTTTTGGACAAGCCCAGGGAACGAATTCGGAGGTAACTCCATCCGATAAACGGGGCGATGCTGATGAACTGGTCCTTCTTCAGCTTCAATGCCTGGGTTTCCGAGTCATTGGAAACGATCGAAAATTCAGAATCGGACGGTGTGATGAAAAAGTCTTTTACGGGATTGGTCGCATCTTCCAGCCAGTCATCGATCCGGCACTGGACAATCACTCGGTCAGGTTCCAGTCGCTCACGAAGGGAATCGCTGAACATCAACGCGTCGCACATGGAGCGCCCACTCATTCCCAGATTGATGACGGTGGAGGATTCAAGCTGATCCTCCAGCAGCGAACAGAAGTTCAGAGGGCGTGGAACTTGAAGCGCTTCGGTAAAGGAATCTCCCAAAACCACAATGGTTCGTTCGCTCTCGTTACCGCGATTCGCGATCGCGCCGGATGGATTGTTGAACCCAAACTCGTCATGCCGAATCCACGCAAAGCCTTCGCTGCCGTGAACATGAAGGGAGTTGGGCTGGTAGTGGGGGCCAAACGGGCCGTCTCGTTCGATCTTTGGAAGCCGAAGGGTGGTGAGAGAAATGACGAGATTCCAAAAAACGGCAGCCACGATCAATGCCGCTGCAGATCTGAGAAGGATTCGGTACATTTGCTGGGTCAATAAGGCACTAACGCCAGGCAAACTCACAGTATCGCCATTTGGCGGCCGCACGATGCTACCATGATTCGTTTGAATGGCAAAAAACTTCGCTTTTTGCGCTTTCGTGGACATGTTGATCCCCCCTGCGTTTGGCCACGGCGGCCACCAACGCGGTGAGATTTGAGTGTGACTCCCCAACTGATCAGCATTGACGAAATTCAGGATTTTTCGGAATTCAGCGAAGTCGTCGACGTGCGTTCTCCTTCCGAATTTGCGGAAGATCATTTGCCCGGGGCCATCAACTTGCCGGTTTTGTCTGATGAAGAACGGGCCATCGTCGGAGACCTCTACCACAATGAATCGAAGTTTACGGCGCGTCGACATGGCGCGGCATTGGTAACGCGAAACATTTCGGAGATGCTGGCCGGGCATTTCTCGGTCAAGCCGGGGGACTATCAGCCTTTGGTGTATTGCTGGCGTGGTGGTCAGCGTTCCAACAGCCTGGCCACGCTTCTGACCGCCATTGGTTGGAGGGTGAGAATTCTGAACGGGGGTTACAAGGCCTACCGAAGTTGGGTGATTCGCAGCCTTGAAGAAGGCTTTGAATGCCCGGAGTTACGGCTGTTCATCGTTGCCGGGCTGACCGGATCCGGGAAGACCCAGATGCTGCATCAGCTGAGGGCGCGAGGCGAGCAGGTTCTCGACCTGGAGGCGCTGGCGAATCATCGAGGCTCAATTCTCGGGAGCGAACCGGGAAGCCGCCAGCCTCACCAAAAGCGATTTGAAAGCCGATTGGTGGGGGCCCTGCAAAGTTTTGACCGATCTCGTCCGGTGTTTGTGGAGTCGGAGAGCCACCGTGTTGGTGAACTCTACGTTCCGGGATCGTTGTGGAAATCGATGAAGGCTTCGCCGGTCATCGAATTGACGGTGGATCTGGAGGAACGAGTTCAGTTTCTTTGCCGGCATTACCTGCATTTTCAGCAAGATCAGGACCGTTTGATCGAGTGCTTGGATGTGCTTCGGCGCCTCCAGGGCAATAGTCGGGTGGAGCACTGGATCTCTTTGGTGCGCGATGGCGATTGGGATGGACTGGTTCGATCCCTGTTGGTCGATCACTATGACTCGGCCTACAAGAGCTCGCGTTCCAAGTTTGAAGGGGAGCGCCTCGGAACGATTTCCCTGGATTCGCTGTCGGAAAGCGGGATCGAAGCTGGAGTGGATCAGGTTTTGGAGCTGAGTTCCGGCGTCGGCGTGAAATAAGCGACCGGCAAAGTCCGTGCCTCTACCTATCCTTCCGGCCTATGAAACCCCTTCACCTCACACTTCTCTGCCTTTTTGCGCTTCACTCGGTCCAGGGAGCACCCGAATGGCCACGTTTTCGTGGTGAAAACGGCGCGGGAGTGGTTGAGGAAGCCAACATCCCGGCGGCATGGAGTGAGGGCGATTATCTCTGGAAGGTTGACCTTCCCGGCGTTGGTCACGGCTCCATGGCCGTAGCCGGCGATCGCATTTTCCTGCTTTGCGCCGACGAGAAATCGAGCGAGAGAATGCCGGTCTGCATCAGCGCCAGGGACGGTTCCGTTCTCTGGTCGAAAACCTATTCAACCGAGCAGTTCAAGGGCCACCGCTTCAACAGTCCGGCCTCGACAACTCCGGCGGTTGATGACGAGAAGGTCTACTACACGTGGGGGACCAAGGAGCGGTTGACCGCCGTGGCGCTCAGTCACGAAGGGGAGCAAATCTGGATGGCCGATTTGGGACCCATCAAGGGCGGGCATGGGTTCGGTGCGTCGCCGATGGTTTACAAGGATTTGGTCGTCATTAACAATGATCAGGATGGCGACAGCAGCCTGATCGCTCTCGACAAAAATACCGGTAACGTTCGCTGGGAAATCCCGCGGCAGAGCATTCGTCTGAGCTATTCCGTTCCGGTGGTTCTTCCAACTGAGGACCGTGGTGATATTTTGGTTTTCACGAACTGGCAACACGGTTTTACCGCAGTGGATCCGCAAACCGGCGAAGTGCTGAGCGAGATTCGCGTCTTCGATCTGGAGGCCAAGGAGCGGGCGATCAGTTCACCCGTTTTGGCGGGAAATCTCGTTCTCGGCACCTGCGGGTTCACCAATGAGCCGAAGCAGGCCGTGGCGGTGAAATGGAATGGACAAGGGCTCGAGGAAGTTTGGCGCATCACGCGAAACGTGCCTCATATCCCCAGTCCCATCGTCATCCGCAATCGGGTTTACTTCTGGGAAGACAAGGGGATCGGCACCTGCGTCGATCATCAAACCGGTGAGGTGATCTGGCGGGAGCGCATCGGTGGAGCCACGTTTTTCAGCTCACCCGTCAGCGATGGCGAAAAGATCTTCGGGATCGATGCCGATGGGGTCGTCGTCACCTTGGCGGCGAGCGATGACTACCAGGAACTGGCGCGAACCAAACTGGGCAATGGCGTCGTCTGTCGAAGCACGCCGGTGATCGCCCATGGCAACATCTACGTGCGCACCTTTGACCAACTGATTGCTGTCAAAGGGCGGTAGCCGCGGAATTCAATCGGACGATGCCTGGAAGAAACCTTCCGCCTTGTGGCGCGTCTCTTCGAATTCCAGCTCCGGCTCAGAGTCGGCGACGATGCCCGCCCCGACGTGAAAATGGAGGGTCTCGTTCTCGCGAACCGCGCTCCGGATCACAATGTTGAACTGGCTCTCTCCGTTCAGCCCGAAGTAACCGATCGTTCCGGTGTAAACTCCCCGCTCAATCGGCTCCAGCTCGGCGATGATCTCCCGCGCACGCTTTTTGGGCGCGCCGGTAATCGAGCCGCCCGGAAAACAGGCCTTCAACGCATTCACATGGTTGATTTCGCTCTTCAGCCGACCTTGCACGGTGGATACAAGATGGAAGACCTGTTCGTAGGTTTCGAGCTCGAGAAGCCGGGATGCCTGCACACTGCCAAACTCGCAAACCTGGCCAAGATCGTTGCGCTCCAGATCCGTGATCATGATCAACTCCGCGCGCTCCTTTTCCGATGTGATCAAATCATACCGGCTCCGCTCATCCCTTTCCGTGTCCCGAAACCGGGGACGGGTTCCCTTGATGGGGCGGGTTTGGATCCCTCGTCCGCTCAGCTTCAGAAACTGCTCGGGCGACGATGATAAAATCTGGCGATTGCAAAGATTCAGGTAGGCGGAAAACGGGGCCGGGGAGGCGTCGCGAAGCGCTTCGTAGAAGGCGAACGGGTCAAGGTCGGGAGGGAACGGCGCCTGAAAACGCCGGGTCAAATTCACCTGATAGATGTCTCCCGCCGCGATGTAATCTTTCGCCTTGCGCACGAGACGGCAGAACTCCGCCTTGCCCATGTCCGCCTGGAACTCCAGGGGCGGGAGCGCCGGCCTGGGTTCGGGCGCATCTGGGAGCCGTTGC
>TARA_R110002096_G_scaffold154_11_pt1 | contig 23794 bp, 19 predicted proteins | sample TARA_R110002096 | Tara Oceans TARA_R110002096 (sample SAMEA4397295) | marine metagenome | biome: Polar Biome; feature: [DCM] deep chlorophyll maximum layer (ENVO:01000326); material: water (ENVO:00002006), including particulate matter (ENVO:01000060) such as... | depth 35 m
ACTGATTGCTTACTCGCTCGGCAACTTTTTGTTCGACCAGTACCACTACACAACACAACTGGGCATGTTGCTGTATGTCTGGATGGATGGTGATCAACTGCACCGTGCAGAAGTCGTTCCTTTGCACATTAACGGCTATGTTCCGACACCCGCGACCGGGGCGATGCGTTATTCAATCCTGCATCGCCTGGCACGCCTGTCTGACGACCGCAGCGTCTGCATGCAGCCAAACGGACTGCATGCGACGGTATCCGGCTGTGACGGAGCGCGAACACAGATCGTTGATGCCTCGGGTCTCGAGCCTGCAGCGCTACCCATCGCGGTCGATAGCTTCGGCGTTTCGCCGCTGCGGGCGCTTGCAATAACGGCAGCGCACGTACCGTATCGCCTGGGGACGGATATTCTGCGACGCGGCGACTTCGAGTATGCAAATCTGTACGGAACTCAGGACAAGACCTGGATAGAGAACAGCCAGGTTCGCGTGGTCGCGCATGACAAGCATCACCTGCGTATTGAGCTTGCGGCGGGGGAAACAGCGCGTACCGGGCAAAAAGTGTTTGAACGTGTTTTCAGTGCGTCAAATCCGGCTACTGTGTCCGGACATATCCGGGTATCGGGTCCACTTCGCTTGCGTGTCATGCTGCAGCGCCGTCGCATCGGTGAAAGTCTGTCAGACGCACTGGCCAACACCGCCCTTACTGAAATCGGGCAAGTCGAATTTACGCAGGATGGCGACCACAGTTTCGGATTCGACTACGTGCAGCCGCGCATAGCGACGCGTTCCGTGCGCCTCCTTTTCGACATCGAGGAGCTGTCGGGTGATGGTGCGACAGCAATACTGGATGACCTGACCTGGGTAGAGTGGCATACCCCGTGGTTGCAACGTGGCGAAAATGCGGCAGCCGTTCATGCGACACATGTCCAGTTGCAGCCGTAAGCATCCCTTGTTCACGCTGCTACCAAGTGGCATGGTTAATGCGCTGCTACAGGTCTGAGGGGATTCACGTTCAATGCGTTCGGGGCCTGGCATGTTGACCCTGGACGGCATTGTCCATAGACGCTGGTTATAGGCCGCGGAAACGTTGCTATTGGATACGTTTCAGGTGCCTTGCTAGCGTGATAAGTACAAAACAGGCAGGTTCATTCAGGGGGAAGTTCATGTTGTTTACGTTGCGTAAAGGCGGCGCCAGATGCCGTCATATTCCATTCGGATTCGCCATCGCCGCGCTGGTAGCAGGGCCCGCGCTCGGTCAGAACGATGACACCGAAGACGATGAAATCGAGGAAATCACGGTAACCGGCAGCCAGATCAAGGGTGCCGCGATCAATGAGGCCCTCGCGATTTCGGTTTTCTCCGAAGAGGATATTGAGTACCTCGGCGTTGAGTCGGGCGAGGAGTTGATGGACCTGATTCCGGAGAACGGCCAGAACTTCTTCAACGAAACGGACACGGCAGGTGGCGTCAACAGCGCGCGCGGCGACGTCGGTGCTTTCAACCTGAGGAACATGGGCACCGGCAATACACTGGTGCTATTGAATGGCCGCCGCATGGTCAATGCAGCCACTTACCAGACGGAGGAAGTTGGCGGCAGTTTCGTTCCTGTTAACTCGGTCAACACGAATCACATACCGGTATTTGGCGTCGATCGACTGGAAGTGCTGCGAGATGGCGCATCCGCTATTTACGGCGCTGACGCGGTCGCCGGTGTTCTCAACACCGTGCTCAAGGATGATTTTGAGGGCTTCACGATTCGGGCCCGCTATACCGCCTACGATCATCTGCCGCGCGACGACCAGGCTATCTCGCTTGAATGGGGCACTGCTTTGAATGGCGGCCGTTCTCACGTTGGCGTATTTGCCCGCTATTATCAGCGCGACCGGGTTAACGCCCAGGACGAATCACGATGGGCGGATTCGGATTTTCGCTATCGATTTGACGATTCGTCGCCGTATTCAGAGGCATCGGGCAGTACGATTTTCCGCAACAACAGCATCAACTCGCTGTTCGGACTGTATGACATCGTGCCATCGATCGGCAGCAGCCACAGCCTGCGGCAGAATGATGTGGTCGACAACCTCGGTGAGTTCAACCTGTATCCGCTGGGCGACCCACGCTGTGTCGGCGGCTACGACATCGGCAATGGCATTGCCTGTGGACGTGAGGACAGTGCGTCGCGCGATACCTATCGCTACAACCTGAACGAGCATCGCGACATTACCTCGGAAGCCGATCGCAGCACCGTCTACGCCTACTTCAATCACGAGCTGGACGACAACGCGACCGAATTCTTCAGCGAGATGTACCTGTATCGCTCGAACACAAACCGCAACCTGGCCCCATCAACGCAGCTGACCGCTGTAGAGCACCGTATTGGTGCCGCCAATTTCTACAATCCGCTTGGCCCTTGCGGCTCGCCAAACCGCTTACCGGACAGCATTATCGGTACCGACGTCCCCTGTGAAGGGCTCGATGTGCGGCTCGATAATTATCGCTTTATCGATTCGCCGCGCGTGATCGACGTGCAACGCGACTCGTATCGACTGCTGGCCGGGCTCAGGGGCTCCGGCGGCGACTGGGACTGGGAAACTGCACTCGTCGTTTCAGAATCTTCCGGTGACGATATTGCCAGCAATCGAATCTCGAATACCTTGCTGGCCGAGGCTTTGTTCGACCCGACAGCCGCTGCTTACAATCCATTCAGTGGCGGCATCGATTCGAATATCGAACGCGTGCAGATCGATGTGTATCGCAAGACAGAGGCGACGCTGCGCATGCTGGACCTGAAGCTGTCAAATGCGGAAATTTTTGAAATGCCGGCCGGTCCTGCCGGCATGCTGGTGGGTGCGGAGGTACGCGAAGAAGCGTTCAAGGACGATCGTGATCCGCGTCTCGATGGCACGATTCAGTTCACGGACTATGAAGGTGATACCTATCCGCAAACATCCGATGTTGTGGGTTCGAGCCCGACACCGGACGGCTCGGGATCACGTGTAACAACCTCGCTGTTCGCTGAGTTGCAATTGCCGGTGTTCGAGACGCTCGACGTCCAGCTCGCGGCGCGCTACGAAAATTTCAGCGATGTCGGCGAGACGACGGTCGGCAAGCTGGCATTTGGCTGGCGGCCGCTCGATCAGTTGCTGGTGCGTGGCTCGTATTCTTCGGCGTTCCGCGCGCCGAACCTGGTGACGATCAACGAACAATTTATCGCGCGCTCGAATACGCGCAATGACTGGGTTGTGTTCTACGCGGTCAACGAGGGCGGTGTTCCTGAAAACAATAGTTTCTCGGGCGATGGTCGCTACAGCATGCAGCGATTTGCAACCGGCAGTAAGGATCTCGAAGCGGAAGAGTCGATTAATACATCCTTCGGCATAGTCGTGGATCCGATCGACAACCTGACGTTCACGCTGGATTTCTGGACTATCGAGAAAGAAGACACGATCGGCCTGTTCGGCGAAGAGAACCACGTCCTGCTCGACCTCGTCATGCGCTTGGCTGCGGGCACCAGTGACTGCGCCAATGTGCAGGGCAATCCGGCCGTCACCCGCGGCGATCCGAATGATGACTACGATGCGGAATTCCTGGCATTGGGTCTGTGTCCAATCGGTCAGGTCGATTATGTTTCCGATACCTATACCAATCTCGACACGCGCACCATTGAAGGGTACGACGTCGGAATCTATTACGATATCGAGACGGGTATCGGGCGCTTCGGATTGAAGTACAACGGCTCTTTTTATGAGAAATACAATCAGGAGGCGAGCTCCGGTCCGACTGTGACGCTGGAGGAGGCGAAAGCGGCGAACCCGGGCATCGATGAGTTCCCGATTATCGGCATCGGTGATCTGCTGAAATTTGAAGGTAACCAGGAAGAGCGCCATACCGCGACCCTGTCGTGGCGCAAGAGTGATCTCGGTGCGTCGGTGACCATGTTCCGCATTGGCGATTTTTACCAGGAGTTGTCGAATGGCGATCGCTTCCCGGTACCGTCGATGACGACCTACAACATGACACTAGACTATTCCTTCGATGTTGCCGATACGGATACGCGACTTCGTTTTGGCATGCGCAATTTTACCGATGAGCGTGCGCCGCTCTACGACAGCTCGTTCGGCTATTCTTCGGATGCCCATCGGGACTATGGTCGTACCTACTATCTCGATTTGAGGATGCGGTTCTGATCGAGCACTTGATGCATGCACAGAAAGGGGGCTTTGCCCCCTTTTTGTTGACAGGTGAGGAGTCGCAGTGAAGTTGTGGACCCTGGCGATTCTATTAATGGTATTCGCGGCAGCCGATGGTCTTGCTGCCGAGAGTGAATGGCGTTTTGATGCCTGGGATGGACGGGACTTCGGTGTGCGCATGTACGTGCCCGATAACGCCGGGCCGGATACAAATATCGTCATCGTCATGCACGGGGCGAGTCGTGATGCGCCGCGCTACTTCAGGGACTGGAAAGCCCTGGGTGAAAAGCTTGGCTTTATTGTGGTGGTGCCGGAATTCACACGCGAGCAATTCAATGGCTCGGCTCGCTACAACCTCGGTTTCGTATTCGAACCGAAAACCGGCCGCCAACGAGCGGAACCGGAATGGACTTTCTCGGCAATAGAGCCGCTGTTCGATGCTGTCGTGGCGCGCACGCCTAGCAAGCAGGAGCACTACACGATCTACGGTCACTCGGCCGGTGCGCAGTTCGTGCATCGTTTTCTGTATTACAAGAGCGAAACACGAGCCAGCCGTTATATTGCCGCGAATGCGGGCTGGTATACGTTGCCGCTGAACGAATTCGAATACCCTTACGGACTCCTAAATGCCGGTGTCGACGATACACAACTGGCGCGAATTTTTGCCAGTCAACTGATTCTGCTGCTCGGTGAGAAAGATACGGATGTCGCTGGCAGGAGCCTGCGCCGAACGCCGGAAGCGCAGCAGCAGGGGCCGCATCGCCTTGCGCGTGGCATGACGATGTTTCGCACTGCAAAGGCGCGCGCCGAAGACTTAGGCCTCGAGTTCAACTGGCAGATTATTTTCGTCAAAGACGCACATCACAGCAATGCCTTGATGGCACCGACTGCGGCGGCCATCGCTGCAGAATAAACACTGCAGCTACTTGAGTAAGGGGTGATCGTCGGGCAACTGGTGTGTGACCCACATCGCGAGCCGGTGCCGGATATTCGGCATTGATTCCTGCCCGCGCGGGAGCGGGGTAATGGCCTTGTCGTGTATCAGCAAGCGATACGCATACTGGATCTTGAGATCGTGCGAATCCGTTGCGTCGAATTCAACGACGCCACGCTTGACGGCGTCCTCGAGGACCATGTCGAGCGCTTCCTTGAGCAGTGCCTTCTCATTCTTGAGCTTCTTCGCCATATTAATTTTGACTCTACTACGCAGTCTGCGGTTCCGCGACGCCCGCGGGTGCAATAACTTTTCCCAGCAAGCGAAAGCCGTGCCACAGCACCATCCAGAAGCCGATCATCAGGCTAACGCCACTCAAAGTAAACACAATCAGGAACGGGCGGATACCGCTCATCATTTCCTGAAACGACGAACCGTCATAACTGCCTTTGCCGATGCCGGCGAGCACCAGTGCAGTGAAGAATACCGCGAGTGAGAGGTTGATGGTCAGGTAGCCGGCACGCAGGTGCTGCGAACACCTGGCATGCACCTCGTGCGGTAGTTCCTCGCGTATGACATAGAACACCGACGCGAGCAGGATCATCAGGTTGATGCCGATGGTGCTGCCCATGGCATGCGCCACGGTAATATGCGTGCCGTGCGTGAACAGGTTAAAAGCAGGGACTGAAATGACCAGTGCCAGCGCCAGGTTGACGAAAACCCAGATGTCCGCTGCGAACAGGAATCGATACGCATTGCAATGGCGATTCTTTTGCCAGTCCTGCAACGACGCTCGCCAGTCCCAGATTATTTTTCCGAAAATAAACAACTCGGTCATGCTGACAAAATAGGCGAAGCTGCGAATCCAGGTATCGGAGGGCACCAGGTAAGTGTGATGTGCCCAGCCGAACATCAGGTTGAACAGTCCGAGGAAATACAGGCCGAATGCCATTTTCGATCGCGCATATTTGTCACAGCCGGAGATTCTGGTCGCGAGGAACAAGGCTGTGCCATAGACCAGCATGTTCCAGGAGCCGGTCAGGGCGCCGTAAGACTTCCATTGCACCATGATCTCGCGAACCATGTTTTCGCGGAAGTAGGGAATCAGGTACAGGTGTGCTTCGGTGTAGGTGATAAAGAAAAAGACGATGCCCGTACCCCACATCCAGTAATAGACCGGCCACGCCGTTGCATCCTGGCGGACCGTGTTGAAGTAATTCACGCCGAACAGGATCCAGGTCAGGAAAATTGGCAGGCTTAATATGGGCGGAAACTCAAAATACTCGCGCCCGCCGAATTGACCAGACAGGTAACACAGGATGATCGCGATACCGGTCGCGAGAAAAATCCAGAAATGCAGCTGTACCGCGCGGATGGAGTACAGCGCCAGTTTGCACTGTCGTGGCAAATAAAAATAAATGCCGCCGATGGCAAGCAGGAAGATCGACGCGATGACCAGTGAAACGTGCAGCGGCCGGGTTTTGGTGAACAGCAGTTCTTGCAGGAATTCCGGGAACAGGAACTGAAAGCCGCCGATCACGCCAAAGAACATGCCGGCGGCCAGGGACAGGATGCCGAGACGCATGAAGCGCAAGCCGCCAAAGTGACTCGTGTCGGCATTCATTCGGGATCGTCCTCCTGCGACACGATACCGTTCCAGGCGACCTTGTAATTCAGAGGCGGATAGGTACCCGTCTGGTCAACAAAGCCAAGATATGCCACCAGCGCGGCGACTTCCGATTCGCTCAGCTTGAAGTTCGGCATTCGTGCCGTACCGGCGCTGATGAATGCACCGGCATAGGTTTCGCCGCGTGTGGATATGACGTTCGTCAGGTCAGGGCCCATGTATCCGCCGAGACCGTAGAACTGGTGACAGGCTGTGCAGTTCTTGTCGTGGTAGATCCGCTGGCCAAGCCGCGCTTCAGCACTCATTGGCTCGACATGAGCAGCTGCGGTGCCGCGGGTATAAACGCTCACCGAATAGATGGCGAAAGCCAGGCACAGTGCGGCGAAAATGCTTCGCTTGTTGATACCGACGTCTCCCCATTGTTGGCGTGCCCGGATGGGCTCCGGCCTCCATTGTAAAGATAGTTACAGAGGAAAGGGTTTCTAATGTTCGTGAAATATCCATAAAAACCGAATATTATTCGAAGAAAGCACCATATAATCGAACAAGAGGGAGAAGAATGGACAGCAAAGACAAACTGATTCTTGCAGCGTTACAAGGCAATGCCACCGAGACCGTTGCGGAGCTCGCCGATCGGGTCGGGCTGTCCAAGTCGGCGTGCTGGCGCCGCATCCAGATACTGGAAGAAAAAGGTATCGTCGGTGCCCGGGTGACGCTGCTGGATCAGCAGAAGCTCGGGCTCGACCTGACCGTGTACTCCGCGATCCGGACGCACGAACACACCGCGGACTGGTTTAGTCGATTTCAAGAGATGGTGTACGCGATGCCAAACGTGATGGAAGTGCATCGCCTTAGCGGCGACATTGATTACCTGATGCGCGCGGTGGTTCCCGACATGCGCAGTTATGATGAGATGTACAAGAACATGATTGCCAATATCGATCTCTATGACGTGAGTTCCAGTTTCAGTATGGAAACGATCAAGTACACGACCGCGTTGCCGCTGGATCACTTGTAGGCGGGCGACGCGCAGATGCAGTATCCTCACTTGTAATGACCCGCCTTTATAAATCCCGCGTTTTTGCGCTCATTGCCGGCGTGTTGCTTGCCTGCAGCAGTTTTGCGCAGGACGCGGAAAAAGCCACCACGCCAAAAGCGCCGGACCTGTTATCGCTGGGAACCAACTGGTGGGCATTTTTCGAGCAAACTGGCGACGACGCACGACAGCGAATCGATGAGTACCTGGCGGATATCAGTACGCAGACGACTAACCTGCAGGCGGCCAACCAGCCGGTCGCAATGTCAATTCATGCGGCTATCGAGGACAACATCGAAGTCTACCGGGCGATGCAAAATGAGCCCGAGCTGATTCCGCGGACGCTGCCGGCACCGCAACTCCAGTACTCCATCGACGAATTGCTTGAAATCGCGGCGGCGTCACGCCAGGCAGATGCGGTGGCGATCCAGGAACAGCTGGAAGTCGAACGCGAGCAACGCGTCCTTGAAGGGGCGTCGCGCCGGCGTGACCTGACCTTCAAGAGTTATCTAAACGCGGGATCGGGCGACGAAAAAATCCTTGCGGGGTTGCGACTGATGCACGACCGTTCTGCGCAGGCGATCGCGTCGCGAAGGCTGAACGTGTTGCAGCGGCGTTACGATCGTGCGGCAGAATTTGCTACGGCGATGGCCGCGAGAGTGACTTACGCAGCGGAAAGGCTCGCGACCACTCCCGAGACGGCCGACCTTGACACCCTGGTCCAGCAGGTGGCCGACACGGAAAGGCTGGTCGCAGAAGATCGCGAGAAGCTGCGTACAGCGGAGCTGGCCGCCACAGGCCTCGAGGTGGAAACCGAACTTGGCCGCTCCGAGCAACGCTTGCAGCAGCAAGAACTGGTCGAAGCTGGCGTGACGCTGGCGCTGGACGAAGTTGCGTTGGCCGAATTGCAGGCCAGGCGCTGGTGGACCGAAATGCAGCTCGCCACGTCGCTGGACGCGGACCGCCTGCAGGACGAGGCGCTGGCCTGGTCGGAGCTGGTCCGCCGCTTGCGAGACAGTACCAGCAACTGGCAGCGCGATATCGAAAATGAACTGCTTGCTGTGCAGAGTGTTTCACACGATGGGCTTGATCGTGCGTCGCGGCGCTTACTCGACCAGCGGCTCGCCACCGCACAACGCAATCTGACCCGCATCGCGGAGTTGCGTGACGCAAGATCGAATCTTGAGTTGATCAGCGATGTTGTCGACAACGAGTTTGCCGAGTATTCGGGCGGGCTAAGTTCATGGTTCTCCGGCGCGAGCCGCGATATCAAGTCTTTCGCGCAGCGAGTATTCGGTCTCGGCGATGTAAGCCTGTTTTCAATCGGTGAAGCGCCGGTAACGGGCAAGGATATTTTACGCGTCATCATTATCCTGGTGATTGCGTTTTTGCTGTCACGCGCGATCCGCCATGCCATCTGGCGCGTAAGCCGCAGGGAATCGGATGGTACGCAGGCATCCCTGTACACGGTTGGGCGGCTGACGCATTACGCGATCGTTATCATCGCGATTTTCGTCGCACTGTCGTCGCTTGGTATTAATTTCACCAGTCTCGCGTTGGTCGCAGGTGCACTGGGTGTTGGTATTGGATTTGGTTTACAGTCGATCGTCAGCAACTTCGTCTCCGGGCTGATAATTCTGTTTGAACACACGTTGCGTGTGGGCGACTACATCGAGCTGGATACGGGCCTGACCGGAACAGTCAAGGCAATCAATGTCCGCAGCACTCTGATAAATACCAACGACAATATCGACATCGTGGTGCCGAATTCGGAGTTCGTCAGCAGCAGGTTAACCAACTGGACCCTGGGCGAGCGAATTCTCAGGGTGCGCATTCCTTTCGGCGTCGCCTATGGCAGCGACAAGGAGCTGGTGCGAAAGGCTGCGCAGGAAGCGGCGGCTGAAGTGTCTTACACGCTAACCAACATGAAGGGCAGGGAACCCGATGTCTGGCTGGTTGAATTCGGAGACAGCAGCCTGAATTTCCTGTTGCTGGTCTGGGTCAATCGCCAGGGTGCATCGCGACCTACCCGAACCAAGGCCACCTACCTCTGGGCGCTTGAAACCAAGCTTTCTGAATACGGCATTGAGATTCCGTTTCCGCAACGCGATCTTAATTTGCGCAATGGCTGGCCGGGGACAGACAAGGCAGTGGAAGAATTGCCGCCTGTGGACGACGATGCGGGCGATGCGGAGGCAGCTCCGAGCAAGGCCTAGCCATCAAACCAGTCGGGCAGGTCAAGTCCCTTGGATTGCAGAAATTCGCGATTAAATAAGCGTTCCATATAGCGCGTGGCTGAGTCGCACAGCACGGTGACGATGGTGTGGCCGGGGCCGAGTTGTCTTGCCAGGCGGCAAGCGCCTACGACGTTGATGCCGCTGGAGCCACCGAGTACCAGGCCCTCCTCCTGAATCAGCCGGTACACCATCGGGATCGCTTCCGTATCCGGGATTTGCCAGCTTACGTCGATCGGGCAGTCTTCAAGGTTCGCAGTAATTCGGCTGTTGCCGATGCCCTCGGAAATTGACGATCCTTCGATTTTCAGCTCGCCGTGCTCGAAATAATGATGCAGCGCGGATCCGCCCGGGTCGGAGAGACCGATAACAATATCCGGATTGTGCGCCTTTAATGATCGCGCGACACCACCCAGAGTACCGCCCGTGCCGACGGCGCAGATAAAACCATCAACGCTTCCCCCGGTTTGCTCCCAGATTTCCGGCCCGGTGGTTTGTTCATGAAATTCACGATTGGCGAGATTCTCGAACTGGTTGGGCCAGTAGGCGCTACCGGGTTGCTGTGCATTCATGGCTGCGGCGATACGTCCGGATGTGTGCACGAAATGTTCGGGGTTCTTGTACGGTACGGCGGGTATCGGACGGACTTCCGCGCCATGGGCTTTCAGCGTTTCGATTTTTCCGCGGCTTTGGTTGTCGGGCATGACAATGATCGAATGACAGCCGAGTGCTCGGCCGACAAGTGCCAGACCGATACCGGTATTGCCTGCGGTACCTTCAACAATGGTGCCGCCAGCGCGGAGTTCACCGCGTGCCATCGCGGCTTGAATCATGCCCAGTGCGGCGCGGTCCTTAACCGAGCCGCCAGGGTTCATGAACTCGGCTTTACCGAGAATTTCACAGCCCGTCTCATCGGACAGGTGACGCAGGCGGATAAGGGGTGTGTTGCCGATGCAATCCAGCAATGATCGTGAATTTTTCATGCCCCGATCATAGTGCATTTCGGCGCACGGTAATCTTATCCCGGACAAACCGTCTGCCCCGGAGCCGCTATTTAGGTCGCAGGCCTTACCGCCCACTCCGGGACAAGTCCCGAAGTGGGTCGGTGACTAGCTGGACAAGCTAAGCGGGTCGGCTTACAGCTATACGCCGTAGTGGCGATCGAACTCGTCTTCGTCGTAGTCCGAATAGTCCTCGAACTCATAGTCGTCCCAGTCCTCGTCCTGGGACCCGGAGTAATACCGGGAGGACATGCGGCGCTCTTCGCGTCGCTGTTCACGCATGATTCGACGAATCGCAGAGTTGTCTTCGAATCCGAAATCCTCAAATTCTTCGTGTAACGGGCGCATTGTCAGATACTCCTTATCGTGTCTGTTGCAATTGCTGTCAGGGAGCTGTCAGGGTTCCCACAGGCTGAAGTATCTGACAAAATAGTTTGATGTCAAGTATTTTGATATAAAAATAGTTACTAAGGAACTGGAATGAAAAAGGACGCCGTCGACGACATACTGGAGCAATGGTCCGATGAGCGCCCGGAGCTGGATACAGCCAGCCTGGGCGTCGTGATTCGGGTCATGTCACTCTACAAGGCCTTCTTTGGTCAGGCGTCGGCGGCCCTTGAGCCGCTGGACCTGGAGGTGTTTGAGTACGACGTGATGTCGGCCCTGCGGCGCCAGGGCTCGCCCTTTGCATTGGCGGCCTCAGAGCTCGCAGCAGAGACCGGCATGAGCAGCGGCGCGATGACGAATCGCATTAATCGCCTCGAAGATCGTGGCATCGTGCAACGCAAGCAGGATAAAAGCGACCGCCGCGGCGTCATTGTTTCGCTCACACAGCGGGGGCTGTCAATCATCGACGATGCCATTCGCTTACGACTTGATGCGGCTGACAGCGGACTCAGTGGCATCGCTGCCGGCGAACGCCGGCAGCTTGCCCGCTTGCTGAGAAAATTGAATCTTGCAGCCGCCTGACCGCTGTCTTCAACAGCTGAAAATTGCACCGTCAATTGCGACATACGATTGCGGTCGGCGCGACGTAGCAGCCGCCTGTGCCTCGACATGCTGGCCGTTCGCATTGAACATGACCGAGCAATCGTCTCGTGCACCGGCCCACGCGAGAAACTGTCGCTTGTTTGCCAGCGGCACCTTGGTGCCATCGGTCAGGATCGCGAAGCACTCCGAATAACGCATGGGAACTTCGACCGAGTAGCGCGTAACCTCGGCATGGCTCGCACCGCGAAGCGGGACTGACTGGTCCAGAAACGCGGCATCGTAGCGGTCGTTATTGCGGAAGACGGCAGAGTCCTGCGGACGCCTTGCCGGGTGAATTTGCGCATTGCTGTTAGTTGCCAGGTTTAACATGGTGATTCCTCCATTCCGCTTCAGGCGACGAACTGCTCTTCTTCGGTACTGCCGGTCAGGGCCGTGGTTGACGAAAGGCCACCCATAATCGTGTTTTGAACGGCGTCAAAGTATCCGGCACCAACAAATGACTGATGCTTCGCTGCCCGGAAGCCGTGCGCCTCATCTGCAAATTCCTTCTGCTGTAACTTCGAATAGGCGTACATGCCTTCTTCCTTGTAGGCGCGAGACAGGTTGAACATGCTCGAATTCAGCGCGTGCCAGCCGGCCAGGGTAATGAACTGGAACTTGTAGCCCATCCGGCCCAGTTCCTCGCGGAACGTCTTCATGGTTTTTTCGTCGAGGTTGGCCTGCCAGTTGAAGGATGGCGAGCAGTTGTAGGCCAGCAGTTGATCCGGGTACTGCGCGTGAATCGCGTCGGCGAAGCGCTGCGCCTGATCGAGATCCGGCTTGGAGGTTTCACACCAGATCAGATCCGCATACGGTGCGTATGCCAGGCCTCTTGAGATCGCCTGATCGAGTCCCGCATTGGTGCGATAAAAACCTTCGCTGGTTCGTTCGCCGGTTATAAAGCGATGATCGCGGGGATCTGAATCCGAGGTGATCAGGTTCGCAGCATCGGCGTCGGTGCGTGCGATTAGAACGGTCGGGACACCACAAACGTCCGCTGCCAGCCGCGCTGCACTTAACTTGCCAATTGCCTCGCTTGTCGGCACCAGCACCTTGCCGCCCATATGGCCGCACTTCTTTGCAGATGACAATTGATCCTCGAAATGCACTCCGGCCGCACCGGCCCGAATCATGCTCTTCATCAGCTCGAAAGCGTTGAGATTGCCGCCAAAGCCCGCTTCGGCATCTGCGACGATGGGCGCGAACCAGTCAATACTCGTATCGTCGTTAAGCGAGTAGATCTCATCGGTGCGAATGAAGGCATTATTGATGCGCTCGACCATTTTCGGTACAGAATCGACTGGATAAAGGCTTTGATCCGGGTACATCTCGCCGGCGCTGTTGCCATCACCGGCAACCTGCCAGCCGGAGCAGTAGATCACCTTGAGGCCAGCCTGGATTTCCTGAATTGCCTGGTTGCCCGTCAGGGCGCCCAGTCCGCAAACCGGCTCCCCCTGGTTGATCAGGCGCCAGAACTTCTCGCTGCCACGTCGCGCCAGCGTGTGCTCAATCTGCACGGAGCCACGCAGCTTGAGTACGTCGTCGGCAGTGTAGTCCCGTGCAACACCATGCCAGCGCGGGCTATTCGCCCATTCCGATTTCAGTTCGTCAATCTGTTGTTGATGAGACATCCCGCCACTCCTGAAAATTGAATTGTCAGGGGCTATACTACGGTGAAATATTGACAAATTTCACAAAGAAAATTTCACAGTGTAAATTTCACAAGGTACAGGATTATGGCAAACTCATCCGGGCTGCGGCGTAAGGCACACTTTCTGGGAACGAAGATCAAGTCGTTGAGGAAGCGCAACCGACTGACGCTTGACGACCTTTCGGTACGCTGTGTACAAATCGATGCGGAGGCTGCCCCCTCGGTTTCGTACCTGTCCATGATTGAGAATGGCAAGCGCGTCCCGTCAGAAGCCTTGTTGCGCATCATTGCCGACATCTTTCAGAAGGACCTCGACTGGTTTTTCGACGAGTCGCTGCAAGAAGAGGAGATCGATCCTGCACCCCTGGCGGCGATCACGGGCATGCCACTGGAACCCGGGTTCCTGTTTTCCGAACCCCTGCTGCAACGCGCAATACCCGAGCTGCTGTCGCAGACCGGCACCACCGGACGCCAGTTTGCGCATCTCTTGATACGTGCCCACCAGGAGGCAAGCCAGAATGCCTTCCCGGATCTCGAACGCGCTGCGGAAAGTATTGGCCAAAAACAATTCCCGTTGCACGTGCAGGACGTTCTCGGCTTTGCGAAGCAACTGGGATTGAAGATCCGATGGTTTGACAATGCGGTATTCAAGGACAGGGGTGAGACAGACAAACCCCTGAACACATTGGTGCGATCATTTTACGAGCCGCCGGGCACCGTCTATCTCAATCGCCTGCTTGAGGAAAACCCGGCGCGGTTAAAATACGACCTCGCAAATCACATCGCGCATAAAGTGCTGCACGATGGCGATGGTGCTCGTGCACCGCAAGTGTCGGGCGGCAGGGTGTCCGGGCGTCGCCTTGACGAGGGCTCATCGAGCTTCGATGCCAGGGACATCCTGTATGCGTGGCGCGACTTCGAGTGCAGCTATTTCGCCGCGGCATTGTTGTCGCCAAAGGCGCCGCTGCGACAGTTTCTCAGCAAGCACTCGTACGCGATTGACTCGGCGGACCGGATAGAATTGACGCGCACGCTGGTCATGCGGCGCATGCCGAGTGTGTCGCCCTATCCGCACTGGCACTACTTTGACGCTTATCCACCGGGTAACCTGCGCGCCGTGTATCGCGGCAACGGTATCCCTTTACCGTGGGGAAACATGACGCTGGTCACCGATCCCTGCCAGCATTGGGCGGTATTTCGCATGCTTAATTCGCGTTCGAAAAAACCGTCGGCGCAAATATCCGTGTTGCGCAGCGGTGACGACAAGCGCTTGTACTGTTGTGAGTCGGTACGCGGCAAGGATGCGGCGGGCAACCCGCACGTACTCTGTGCCGGTGTTGATCTTGCGCCTGCGCTGGCATCGCAGAATATCGACCCCGCCGCGACGATTGACATGATCGAAGAAAGTTGTAACCGCGGCGGTGGATCGGGCGCGATGCCGGCTGAAGCACGCAAGCAGCTCGAAAGCATCGGCAAGATTCTCAACATTGGCTGGATACGCGAAGGCGCCGCAAAGGACGCCATCATCATCTGCCAGCGCAGCAGCAACTGCCCCAGGGATAAGCATTGCCTCGGCAAGGCGCCGCCGATGCTGACGTCACAGATAGACAACATCCGAGCAGCTGTTACCGGCAAATAGGCGCCTGATTCCCGGCAGGATACTCGCCGTACAGCGAAGGATTTTTTCGAGTTCCGACTCTTACGTTCGGTACAGGCTACGGTTGGCCTGGCTTTCTACCGGGAGATTCGGATGCGGCGTTCAGGCTCGTGAACATGCAGGAGCTATTGCTTGCGATGCTGCTGGCGATGGCGGCCAGTGTCGCGCAGTCAGCCGACCTTGCCGCGAAAACCGTGGGCGTCAGTCCGGTCAGCGGTGCTGCCGAGCAATTGAACTTCAGTGCCCTTGAATCCCGTGGCGCTGTTATTGGTGAAATTCGCATCGCGAATAACAACATCTTCGACCTCAATGACCCGGCCGAGAATCGAGCGCTCTTCCGCTTTGCCAATCGCGCACACATAACAACGCAGAAAGACGTCATCTACCAGCAGTTGCTATTCACGCCGGGTGACAAGTTCTCGAGCCAGGCGATAGAAGAGTCCGAACGACTGATTCGTGCCAATCGATACATCCAAAACGCCAGCGTTCGGCCAGTCGCGGTCAGCGGCGATGTCGTCGATCTGGAAGTCGCGACATCGGACGTCTGGACGCTAATGCCAAAGCTCGCGTGGTCGCGCTCCGGCGGCACAAACAAGACGGCCTATGGCGTCAAGGAGACCAACCTGTTCGGCACGGGTGTTGAGCTTGAGGTCGCCTTCAAGTCGGACGTCGATCGGGACTCGTCGTCAATCAAGTATCGCGATCGCCATCTCGGTGACAGTTGGTACACGCTGGGCGCATATCTTGCCGATAACAGCGACGGCAAGGTGCTTTCACTGCAATTGCTCGAGCCATTCTACTCATTGAATAGCCGTACTTCGAGAGGCATGGAGTACCTGGACAGCGACAAGGTGGAGTCCTTCTACAGCGGCGGCGACCGTGTGTCCGAATACCGCCACAGCGAACAGGCGTCAAATCTCTTTCTCGGCTGGTCGGCGGGATTGCGTGACGGCTACAGCAAGCGCTTTCTAGTCGGCCTGGCCACAGAAGTTCACGAGTTTTCGGGGCTGCCGGAATCTGACTGGCTGCAGGGGCCTGTGCCTGAGAACCGCAAGCTCATCTATCCCTATGTCGGATTTGAGCTGCTCGAGGACAACTACGAAAAAACCAGCAACCAGGAACAGATTGGCCGCGTTGAGGACCGGTTTCTCGGCACCCATTTCTTCGCAAACGTAGGTCTTGCATCGGCTGCAGCCGGTTCGGATCGTGATGCGTTGTTGCTGGAGACCGGGATAGAAAAAGGCTTTGGTAGCAGCGCCGACCGCTCACTGTTTTTGTCGGCCAGCCTGGACACGCGCATTGAAAAAGGCGGGGTTGCAAACCTGTTATTGGACACCCGCGCGCGCTACTACCGGCGGCAATCCGAGCGCAGCCTGTTGTATGTCGGCCTGAGCGCTGGTCTCGGTACAAACCTGGATCTCGATCAGCATTACGAACTCGGTGGCGATAGCGGCCTGCGTGGCTATCCGCTGCGCTATCAGGGCGGCGACAAACGTGTGCTACTGACAATCGAGCAACGCTACTTCACAGACTGGTATCCGTGGCACCTGTTCCGGGTTGGCGGTGCCGTGTTCGTGGATGTCGGTCGTGCCTGGGGCGATACACCGGTAGCGCAGACGAATTCGGAACTGCTTCGCGATGTCGGCTTCGGCTTGCGAATCGGGAATGATCGATCCGGGTTCGGCCGTATGACGCACATCGACATCGCCATGCCCCTGGACGGCGACGGGCAGATTGATGACGTTCAATTCCTTATCTCTACCAAAAAGAGTTTTTAATGATCTTATATCCCGATTGGCGGTCCCGAATCGCCGCAGCCTTGATGCCTCTGCTGTCTTTTGCAGTGTTGATGCTTTTGGCACTCTTCGTGTCTCGACTGCTGCTGGTCATATGGCTATGGGATCGTGTTGAAGCCGCCCATATGGTCTCGGTGGTGTTCGCGCAGGGCTTGCGTTTCGATATTGTATTGCTGGGCATGCTGACGGCTCCGCTGGTGCTGCTGTTTCCAATACTTGCGTCAAACGACTGGTTAGTACCTGTGTGGAAAAATCTGCTGCGCTTGTACTTGCCGGCGATATTGCTGGCCGCAATTTTCATGGAATTGAGCACGCCGTCGTTTATCGAACAGTTTGACTCAAGACCCAATATCCTGTTTGCGGAATATCTTGATCACCCGAAGGAGGTGTTTGCGACGCTGTGGGCGGCCTATCAGTTGCCGCTCGCAGTCGCCGCCGCAGTCATCACCGGGCTCGCGGCGGTCTTCATTCGAATGTTTTCTCGATTGACGGCCGCTGTGCGCCCGACCGGAATTGTTCCAGCCCTCGTTCTTGCCCCGTTACTGTTGATCGCCTGCACGGCGATGATACGGTCGACGCTGGATCATCGGCCTGTTAACCCAAGTACCGTCGCGCTATCGTCCGACCCCCTGGCCAACGACCTGGCATTGAACTCTGCCTATACGCTGTTATATGCGTTGTATGAAACACGTCACGAAGACGACGGCGGAGTTCGCTACGGGGAGATGGAGGGTGAGCGTGTTGTGTCACTGGTGCGTAACGAAATGGGAATCGATTCCTGGGAGTTCACGTCAGACGCATTGCCGACTCTGCACCTGCAGCAACCCAGCAATCGCAACGGTCGGCCATTAAATCTTGTCATCATTGTTGAAGAGAGTCTCGGCGCGGAGTTTGTGGGTGCGCTCAGTGGCGCGGACCTGACACCCAACCTGGATCGCTATACAGGCGATGGACTCTGGTTAAAGAATCTGTATGCGACCGGCACGCGTTCGGTGCGCGGACTTGAAGCCATCGTCAGTGGCTTCACGCCGACTTCAGCCCGCAGTGTCGTAAAACTTCCAAATTCGCAACGAAACTTTTTCACGCTCGCCGGGTTGCTTGCAAAAAGGGGGTTTGAAACCAGCTTTATTTACGGTGGCGAAGCGCAATTCGACAATATGCGGCGGTTTTTCGCGAATAACGGGTTCGAACGAATTATCGATGAAAAAGATTACGAGGAACCGGAGTTTACCGGATCGTGGGGTGTGTCCGACGAAGACCTGTTTGCAAGAGCGCACAGGGAATTCCAAGCGTACGGCGACAAGCCATTTTTCAGCCTGGTGTTTACGTCGTCAAATCACTCACCATTTCAATTTCCGGACGGCCGCATCGATCTGGTCGATGCGGAGAAAAACACGGTCAACAACGCGGTTAAGTACGCCGACTATGCGCTTGGCCAATTCCTGGATAAAGCACGTGACTCCGATTACTGGGACGACACAGTGTTCCTGATTGTTGCGGACCACAATTCACGTGTCTATGGCAGCGAGCTGGTGCCGGTCGAACGTTTTCACATTCCGGGCCTGATTCTGGGCGGTTCAGTGCAGCCCGGCGAAATCGATACGATTGCCAGTCAGATTGACCTCGCACCGACTTTGTTGTCGATGATTGGAATGGAGGCTGAACACCCGATGATCGGCCATGACCTGACTCAGGCCAGCAACACGCAAGTGCCGGGAAGGGCGATCATGCAATTTAATGCGACGCAGGCTTACCTTGAGGGCGACCGGCTGGCGGTGTTGCAAAAAGACTTGCCGGTAAAGCAGTTTCGCTATCAGGATGGCCGGCTTGTCGAAGTAGAGGCGCTTGATCCGCTGCTGACACAAAAAGCGCTTGCGCATGCGAACTGGTCATCAATGGCTTACCGCAAATCGCTGTATCGCCTGCCCGAATTCAGCAGTTCCATTATTGGCCAAGTTCCGCTTCAGGCCCGGCAATAAAAGACGACACTAGTCCGCAACAGCTGTACGTGCATACTCGGCATCCCAGATAGACGTCCAGGTATCGCCACCGTCTGTGGAGGTTTCCCAGTACTGTCGCACGATGCCATTGCCGATTTGCGTGAACTCGAACTTGTGTAGCGTCTCGCTGCCGTCGGCAGGGTTGATCGTTTGCGCGGTGTAGAAAATGCCGTCATCGCGGGCGACACCGGTAAATTCGATAAAAGTGCCGTTATCGCTGATCCAGATCTGCCGCCAGTGATCGTAGCCCGGGTCGTAATAGTTGTAGCTCTTGCCGGTGGTGCCGGACGCGCCGGTCCATTGCTCGAATATCGTGCAGTGCCCGAGGATGGGCTGAATGCTATTGGTGCCGGCAAACGTGCCGCCCACGGTCACCGTCCACTCGCCAATCCAGAAATCGAAGGCATGATGCCGTTCATCTGCCTCACAGGGAAAACGAGCGGCCCGGATAGCATCCATCGCGGCAACGAAACGTTCATCGCCCCTGATACTGTCGTAGTCGTCCTGGTTCTCGACGTAGCTCAGCTGGCCAAATCCGCCGTCAGCAAGAATTTGCATTTGTTCGAGCGCATTGTTCTTGCGGTCCTGACGCGCGTAGATTCGGGAAAGCCGATAGGCGACACCGAGCGGCCGGAACTCGAGCTCCCGCGCGCGTTCAAAGTGCCTGATAGCGGCAAACAGGTCGCCGTCATTGTCCATCAACAAGGTGGCGAGCTGATAGTGGGCGGTACCATCATCGGGGGCCAGTTCGAGGATCTGCTCGAGCTTGTCGGCAGCGACCTCGATTTCACCGGCCGCGATGGCTATGTTGGCCTCCGCGCGCAGACTCTCAAGGTCGGCCAGAGCAGGCGAATTGAAAAGACAGAAAATCAGGATCGATAGCAGTGCACGCATGAGTCAGCCCTTCGCAATTATCATGAACAGGGGTATCCGTCATGATCGCGAAAATTTTCGCTCTACGCTTGCCTAAATTTGCTTATTTGGAGCATGCAGGAATGCCCTGGAAAAATGACCATCTGGCAAGCGTCGAAACCCTGCTGTTTCGCAGTGCCCTTGTTAAAGTCGGCTCGTTTGAATGCGGCGCAGATGATCCTTGCCAGCGGTCGACCGATATTCTGGACAACGACGTGTTCGTCGTGCCGCAGCGACCGGTATGGATTCGACGAAACTCAGGAAGCTTTCGATTCGCCGAACCGGGTGCCATCCTGATGCATCGTGCCGGTTCTGCGCTGCAACGGCGATTTTCAACGGCCGATGGCGAACGCACATACTGGTTCGGCGTGCATCCCGACATCTTTGTCGAGAGCTTGCTACGGCACAAGCTGTCGACGCGCCAAATGGGCGGTGCGCTGATCGTAGAACCCAGGTTTCGCTATCGACTCGCAATGTTCCTGCGGCAACTGGATTGCGGGCCAGCAGACCGTCTCGCTGTCGAAGAAGCGGTGTTGACACTTTTTTTTGAAATCTGCGAAATGCGAGCGTCCCGGGGACAGCATTCGGGTGCCTCCAGGAGCGCGACGAATCACAGGCAACGGCGGTTGGCCGACAAGGCACGCGCTTACCTCGATGCGCATTTGGCAGAGTCAGTTGGGCTCGAAACGGTTGCTGCGGAAGTCGGCGCGTCCCTGTATCACCTGTGCAGGGTATTCCGGCGGCAAACAGGCATGACGATGCACGCCTACAGAACGCATCAACGCCTGGGGCATGTGGTCGACAGGCTGGTCGATGGCAATTCGGATAGCCTCGCGGCGCTCGCGCTGGATACCGGGTTTGCCAGTCACAGTCATTTGAGCCGCGTGTTCCAAAAGGCACTCGGTATACCGCCGTCCGCGATAAGGAGCGTACAGCCATAGGGCGCTGTAGCCGGCGCGGGCTTTTTTTGTACCTATCCCGCGCCCGTTGGTGAATACTAGGCGCCTGTTCAGTCGGTGCCCGGAGCAGGCAATGGATTTCGAGTTTTCAGCAAAAGTAGACGATCTACGCGAGCGCCTGCTCGGGTTCATGGACGAACATGTCTATCCCAATGAGTCGCGGTATGCGAAAGAAGTCAATGACGGCAATCGCTGGCAACCGCCTGCGCTGCTTGATGAGCTGAAGTCGCACGCCCGGGAAGCCGGGCTGTGGAACCTGTTCCTGCCGCGGGAATACGGTGAATTCAGTGCCGGTCTCACGACACTCGAGTATGCACCGCTGGCAGAAATCATGGGCCGCGTGCTGTGGGCATCGGAAGTATTCAACTGCAGTGCACCCGATACCGGCAACATGGAAGTGCTGGCTCGCTATGGCAACCGGCAGCAACAGGAGCGTTGGCTGGTGCCGCTGCTCAAAGGGGACATTCGTTCTGCGTTCGCAATGACCGAACCCGACGTTGCCTCGTCCGATGCAACCAACGTACAGACATCGATCACCCGCGATGGCGATGACTACGTGATCGACGGGCACAAGTGGTATATCTCCGGTGCCTGCAATGCGCATACAAAAATCATGATCGTGATGGGGAAAACAGATCCTGGTAATGAGAATCGGCACCAGCAACAGTCCATGATCCTGGTGCCGATGGATACAGCCGGCGTCAAGGTCATCCGGCCAATGCAGGTCTTTGGTTTTGACGATGCACCGGAAGGCCATGCGGAAGTGATATTCGACAGGGTGCGGGTGCCCGTCGAAAACCTGCTGCTCGGCGAGGGTCGCGGCTTCGAGATTGCACAGGGCCGGTTGGGACCGGGGCGCATTCATCATTGCATGCGACTGGTCGGCATGGCGCAGCGGGCGCTTGAAGCCATGTGTGTCCGTGCAGAAAGTCGCGTTGCGTTTGGCAAGCCGCTCAGTCAGCAGCAGTCGGTGCGCGAAGATATTGCACGCTCAGCTTGTGACATAGAACAAGCGAGGTTGCTGACCCTCAAAGCCGCGTCGCGAATGGACACGGGTGGCAATAAGGCGGCGAAGGATCTGATCGCGATGATCAAGATTGTTGCACCGACCATGGCGTGTACCGTCATTGACCGGGCCATCCAGATTCACGGCGCTGGCGGTGTCAGCCAGGATCACTTTCTTGCGCATGCGTATGCGGCGGCGCGGTCTATTCGTCTTGCGGACGGCCCGGACCAGGTTCACATGATGCAGCTCGGCCGCAATCTTGCCGCCGCGTCGAGCAGGCTGTAAGCGGCGCCGTAATGCGAACCGAAGTCGACAAACTCGACGAGGCAGTACTGGCACCTTATTTAGAGAAGCACGTCGGTGGCTTCGAGGGGCTTGAACGTGTGCAAAAGTTTTCGGACGGACAGTCGAATCCAACGTTCAGGCTGACAGCCAGGTCTGGCGACTATGTGCTGCGGCGGCAACCGCCGGGCGAGCTGCTGAAGTCCGCGCATGCGGTAGATCGCGAATTTCGTGTGCTCTCCGCGCTGGCGGCGACGGATGTGCCGGTGCCGACCGTATTCCATTTGTGTGAGGACCGCGATGTCATCGGTTCAATGTTCTACGTCATGGAGTATTGTCCGGGCCGAATATTCTGGCAGGCGCCATTGCCTGCGATTGCGCGAGCGGAACGGACCCGGATCTACGATGAGATGAATCGTGTCCTGGTCTGCCTGCATTCGGTCGACGTCGACGCCGTCGGGCTCGGCGATTTCGGTAAACCGGGAAACTACTTCGTGCGTCAGTACGACCGCTGGAGCAAACAATACCGCGCCTCGGAGCTGCAGCGGATTTACGCCATGGACTCATTGATGCGCTGGCTCAGTGACAATCTGCCGGACGATGACGGCCGCGTTTCGCTGGTGCATGGTGATTACCGCCTCGACAACATGATCTTCCATGCCTCCGAACCGCGTGTCATCGCATTGCTGGACTGGGAGCTATCCACTTTGGGCCATCCCTTTGCGGATGTTGGCTATCAATGCATGCAGCTGCGCATGCCGGACCAGCAAGGCAGTATTTCCGGCCTTCGCGGTCGCGATCTCGCCGCGCTCGGAATTCCGGATGAAAAAGAATACGTCGCGCGCTACTGCGAGCGCATGGGGCTGGAACGCATTGAAAATTTCGAGTTCTACGTCGCGTTCAGTTTTTTCCGACTTGCCGCAATTGTGCAGGGTGTTGCCAAGCGGGCGGTCGATGGCAATGCGTCAAACGAGAAAGCCGCCGAGATGGGTGCGCTTGTTGGCCCCCTGGCCGGGCTGGCGCTCGAGGCAATTGAGCTTGGATCCTAAGCCGCTCCTGTTACTTTTCGCGCTGCTGTTGGCAACCGCGGCCTGTGATTCGGCGCCGTCCAACGAAGAACGCGGCTTCCTGTACTTCGGGTCGGGCCGTTATCTCGGCAAACTCGATCTCGACGACGGTAGCAGCACCATTGCCGCAAATGCCGGCGACGTTAATATTGTTGAAGTGAGTGCGGGACGTGGCAACACGCTCTTGCTCGGCGTGACGGCTCCCGGTGGCTACCTGGAAGTCGACAGAATCTTGCGAGTCGACGTAGCAACCGGCCGGAGAACGTCGCTGTATACCGGGACAAAACCACGTTACCTGCCGGGACCCAATACCGTAATTTACGATGACGGTCATCAACTCCTGACAGTCGGGCTGCGTACCGATACCCCGGTGGTTTACGCGCACAACCAGAATGCGCTTACGGCGGTGGTTGTCATT
>TARA_R110002096_G_scaffold196370_1_pt1 | contig 23775 bp, 27 predicted proteins | sample TARA_R110002096 | Tara Oceans TARA_R110002096 (sample SAMEA4397295) | marine metagenome | biome: Polar Biome; feature: [DCM] deep chlorophyll maximum layer (ENVO:01000326); material: water (ENVO:00002006), including particulate matter (ENVO:01000060) such as... | depth 35 m
AATCAGTCCAGATTGGCGAGAGGGTTTTTCAGCAACCTGCTAGATGATTTTCGTCGAGGAATGCAATCAGCTCGTCAATGTCGCTTCGCGCAAAACCGCCATGATAGCCATTGTCAGGGTCATTCAGAAAAGACGGAGTGGGTGAGACCATTATGAGCTTTGATATGTGTGCAGGCGCCCGGTTCGCGGCCAATAAGCCGATTGAAGCGCCTATGGAGTGACCGACAACAATCGCATTTTCCAACGCAAGTTCGTCACAGATTGCGATCAGATCGTCGGCATGAGCCTCAAGATCCGAATAGCGTTGCACGTCATAGGTTGAAATATCCGACTGACCCATGCCCATCAGGTCATATCTGACTACACGATGATCAGGCGTAAAGGCCGGGACGATCTGGTTCCACATCGACTGATTACAGCCAAATCCATGAACGAAGATCATCGGCCTGCCATCGATACTGCCTGACGACACGACATGATTACGTTCAGTAAACATAAATGCCCCTTTCACAATGCGCCAAATGTGCTGATCGAAACTCCAGTAAAATCATAGACCACCTAAGCACGATTTGAAACAGGCATTGATCCCTCGTAAATCCGCGAAAGCCGGGGCGGCAGTGATATACTTCGCTACATGAACTACGCTTCACACAGTGTGAGGCAAAGTCCAAATTGGATGCCGATTGTCCAGTTCAGGAAGTTTTTGGTGCGCGCAAGTTCAGAACGAGACCGGCATTTCCCGACCATCGGCTTTCAATTTGTTCGAAAATTCGATAATGTTTGTCTGCAGATATCGTCAACGAACCCGGTGCAACGGCTGACGAGTGCGTGAACACACGCGCCGACTGTAAATTCCCTGCCGGCGAAGAAAAACTCGTCCCTGATATGAGCATGTTGGCTGATATCCTGATCGAATCGCAACCGACCAGCGGACGATCTCCCGGCTCAGGGGTGATTTTTGCTTTCTCTCATGTTCAGACCGGTTTCGGAAGTCGGATAGAACCGTGACGGACCAGAACATTCGTGGCTTCAATCGGCATCGGGCATCGTTAAATGAAGGCTCATCTTCTCAATCGTAATCTCGTTCAGATGCTCCACCACATCATGGGCCCCATGTTCCAGAAGTAAATCGCGGTGCTCTGCGCGGATGCCCTCAAGATGCGAACCGCCAACGAAGCCTAACGCCCGCATGCCAGCTGACTTGGCGGCCCGGATTCCAAATGGTGAATCTTCAAGCACGAGACATTGGTCAGGCGGCACACCAATGGTTTGCGCGGCAAGCAGAAACAGGTCCGGAGCAGGCTTGCCATGCCTGACCTGTTCGGCGCTGAACACATGCGAGAAACGCGCACTGAGGCCCATCGCATCCAGTGCGACGTCAATTCGCTCCAAACCACCGCTGGATGCAATGCAATAGGGCAGGCCGCATGTTTCGACCCGGTCAAGCAGGGCGACGAGACCAGGCAGCGGTCTGAGTTCGTTGCGAAACCGGTCGAATAAAATTGCATTCCAGTGCGCGTCAAATCCATCCCAGTTGGTATCAGCGTGTTCTGCCTGCATGTCCCTTTTGATCTGCTTCATCGACTTGCCAAGATAGCGGCGGCGCACTTCATCCAGCTCCAAATCGTTGCCATAGGCGCGCAAGGCGCTTTGCAAGGTCGACAAAGAGATAATCTCGCTGTCCGCGATGACACCGTCGAAATCAAAAATCAGAAGGCCTGGGAGCATATGGTTTTCAAATGGTTTGGGAATCCTGAGTCTCAATAAATCTAGCGCAGGGCGCGCCCATCGCGATCAAACTGGTGCAGGCGATGCGCGGGTATGCCAAGACCGACGTGATCACCCACAGCCGTTTCATCATCGCCATCGAGGCGCGCCACGAGGGTCAAACCTTCGGAGACCCCGAGATACAGCAGGTTTTCACCGCCCAGTTGCTCTTTGACTTTCACGACCGCGTCGACGTTTCCCTGGCCCTTTTCCAGAACATCAAAATGCTCTGGACGGCAGCCTACAAAATGGGTTTCTGCCCGCAAGTCCAGACCCCGCAGGCCTGTGGCATCAAACACATTCATCGCCGGGGAGCCGATGAATTCAGCGACGAATTTGCTGTTTGGTTTGTGGTAGATGTCCATTGGAGAGCCGACCTGTTCCACACGTCCGGCATTCAGCACAACGATTTTATCCGCCATGGTCATCGCCTCGACTTGATCATGGGTGACGTAAATCATGGTGGCGTCGAGCTGCTTGTGCAGCGCTTCAAGCTCGACCCGCATTTGCACGCGTAGCTTGGCATCGAGGTTCGACAGCGGCTCGTCAAACAGAAAAACCTTGGGATTCTTCACGATGGAGCGGCCGATGGCAACGCGCTGGCGCTGGCCACCAGAGAGCTGACCCGGCTTGCGATCAAGGTAGTCGTCCAATTGCAAGATTCGCGCGGCTTCATTGATGCGCTGGGTGCGTTCTGCTGGATCGACGCCGTTGACCTTCATACCGAATTCCATGTTCTGGCGTACGCTCATATGGGGATAAAGCGCGTAGGACTGGAACACCATGGACACGTCGCGGTCCGCCGGTTCTGCTTGGGAGACGTCCTTGCCGCCGATGGTCACAGTTCCGGTGTCAATCGCCTCCAAACCGGCGAGCGTGCGCAAAAGCGTGGATTTACCGCAGCCTGAAGGCCCGACAAAAACGACAAATTCGCCGTCTGCAACCTCAAGGTCCACATCAAAGAGCGCCTGCGTATTGCCATAGAATTTATTGATTTTTCTGATTTCGACCGTTGCCATTTTCGTCCTCCCCTGGCCCTGCAATTCGCACCCGTGTCACTGATCTGTCCAAAACTTTGGCATTGACAACGGCGCTATAATTACATTTGTATGCACGGTGACACAAATGAATGTCAAATACTTACTGGGAGAAATCAAAATGAGACTGAGAAAACTTCTTTGCTCTGCCGCTTTGGCGAGCATCATGGCGACTGGAGCGTCAGCTGACAGTCATGAGTGGAGCCTGGCCAAAGCGGCCGAGCCATATGCCGGCACCACGGTGGACGTGGTTTTCCTGCTGCGACCTGGCTACGATGCAATTGAAGCCATGCTGCCCGCTTTTGAGGCAGAGACCGGCATCAAGGTCAACATTATCAAGCACCCTTACGAAAATGCACTGGGTGAACAGGTGCGGGACTTCGTGTCCGGCGGTGATTTGGATATTGCATTGATCGATCTCGTCTGGATCGGCAACTTCGCTGAAAATGACTGGATATTGCCGATCGACAAATTCACCTCCAACCCTGACCTTGTCGATCCCGATCTGGACATTGACGACTTCTTTCCATTGGTCCTGAATGCGTTTGGTGGCTGGAACGGCGTCACCTATGGCCTGCCGGTCGACAACTATTCCGGCCTGCTGTTCTACAACAAATGCATGCTGGAAGCGGCCGGTTTTGATGGCCCGCCCGAAACATGGACCGATCTGAAGGATGTTTATGGTCCGGCGTTGACCAAGGACGGCAAATACGCATTCGCTCTGCAGTCCAAACGTAATGAAACGCAGTCGGCGGACAGCTTTGCCCGTGTCATCTGGCCCTTTGGCGGTTCATTTCTGGATGCAGACTTCAAGTCCAATCTGAACTCGCCGGAATCACAGGCAGGTCTTAAGTTCCGCCAGGACCTGATGCAGTATATGCCTGACGGGATCGTGGCCTATGACCACGCTGAAGTCGTCAATGGTTTTGCGCAGGGCGATGTGGCTATGATCACCGAGTGGTCGGCGTTTTATTCCGGCGTGATGTCGCCGGAAACCTCCAAAGTGGCAGATTGCGTGGAAATCGCGCCGGAGCCAAAGGGACCAGCAGGGCGTAAACCAGCGCTTGGCGGGTTCTCCATGTCGGTTGCAGCACAGGCTGACGAGAAGGAGCAGGCCGCGGCCTGGTTGTTCATTCAGTGGGCAACATCCAAAGCAAATGCAGGTGAATACCTTGAGCGCGGCGGTGTACCGGCGCGTCAGTCCGCCTATGCGGACCCTGCGCTGGCAGAGACCTACAAGTTCGTGCCTGCGCTGGTTGAAAGCTGGCAGGATGGTGTGCCTGAATTCCGTCCTCGTTTTGCGGAGTGGCCTGAAATCACCGAGATCGTGCAGGAATGGGGCACGAAGATAATGCTTGGCGACGTTACGACGGAAGAAGGCGCAACCGAGATTGGCACCCGTATGGAAGCCGTTCTGGATGCTGCCGGCTACTATTCCGGTGACAAGCCCTTGGCGCAATAATACCTGACAAACCCGGGGCGGCGCGTCGCGTGCCGCCCCTCATCTGAATGCCGGGAGGGCCATATGCGCGGACAGGTTTCCAGACGCACGATTTTTGCTTTTATTGCTCCGGCTGTCTTTGGTCTGGCGATCGTCGGAATCGCGCCGTTGCTCTACGCGGCCTGGACTTCACTTCATTTCTTCAATCTGACCAAGTTGAAGCGCCTCGAATTCATTGGCCTCGAAAACTATGGGACCGTTCTGACGGATGAAGTTTTCTGGCAGGCGATGGGGCGCACCTTTTTCTTGCTCGGCACTGCCTTGCCCTTGCAATTGGGGCTTGGCCTGGGGATTGCACTGGTATTGCACAAGCCGGGGCTGACAATCCTCAAAACCCTGGCGCGTCTTGGTCTGGTGCTGCCTATGGCCACCACCTATGCAGTTGTAGGCTTGCTCGGGCAGGTCATGTTCAACCAGAAATTCGGCGTCGTGAACCAGCTTCTTGGCGGCGCCAACATCAACTGGATCGGGGATCCGACCAACGCTTTTGCGATGATCATTTTCTGGGATGTCTGGCAGTGGACGCCTTTCGTGGCGCTGGTGCTTCTGGCCGGGCTGACAATGGTTCCCGGCGAAGTCGAGGAGGCCGCCCGGCTGGAGACCAAAAGCTGGTGGGTGGTGTTGCGCTATGTACAGTTGCCTTTCCTTCTGCCCGGTCTGGTGGCGGTGCTGATCCTGCGCACGGCCGATACGCTGAAACTGTTCGATATGGTGTTCACACTGACGCGCGGCGGGCCGGGGGCGGCAACCGAGTTCATATCGCTCATGATCCAGCGGGTGGGCTTTCGTGGTTTCGACCAGGGACTGGCCTCGGCGCAGGCGATTATCCTGCTGATCATCACTATCGTTCTGGCGCAAATTTACATTCGCGTCTTCTACAAGGAGGTCTGAGACATGAACACTTCTCGGTCGATCATGTCGCAGATTATCCTGCTGTTGATCATCATTTCGATCTGCGTGTTTCCCTTCTACTGGATGGTCACGACGTCGTTGAAAACGCAGATCGTGGCGCTTGAATCGCCGCCCGTCTGGATGTTCGAGCCAACGCTCAACAACTACCGCGAAGCCTTGTTCGAGGACGGCGTGTTGCGCACGCTGATCAACTCGCTGGTGATCGCCATTTCGACAACGACGCTGGCGCTGATCCTGGGGGTGCCTGCTGCCTTCGCTTTGGCGCGGTTTGAATTTCGCGGCAAGAAGGATCTGTGGTTCTGGTTCATCACAAACCGTATGGTGTCGCCCATCGTGCTGGCGCTGCCATTCTTCCTGATTGCGCGCAACCTGGGAATGCTGGACAAGCACATCACGCTGATCCTGATTTATCTGACCTTCAATCTGCCGATTGTCATCTGGATTGTGACGGACCAGTTTCGCGGCATTCCCTATGATCTGGACGAAGCGGCGCGTCTTGAAGGGGCCTCTCAATTCACCATCATGCGCAAGATCTGCCTGCCTTTGGCAATGCCGGGCGTAGCAGTCTCGGCGATCTTTTCCTTTATTTTTTCATGGAACGAGTTGATGTTCGGTCTGATCCTGACCCGGTCCGAAGCCAAGACTGCCCCCGCTATGGCTGTGTCCTTCATGGAAGGCTACAATCTGCCCTATGGCAAGATCATGGCAACCTCGACACTGATTGTTATTCCGGTTCTGATCTTTGCGCTGATCGCGTCCAAACAGCTTGTCCGCGGCTTGACCATGGGGGCGGTGAAGTGACACTTTGCCTGCCCGGCAGGTTCGGGGCAGATCATCCGTCGTTGCGCGTTATCCTGTGCGTTTTATAGAGAGGTTTCATGGCGCGACGCATCAAGATTGACCAGATCGACGAGGAAGAGCAATTGCTGGTTCGTCTGGCTTGGGCGTGCGAAGTGGAAGGATTGACACAGGCAGAAGCCGCTGAACGCTTTGGTATCACGCGGCTGCGTGTCAACAAGGGGCTGGCCGAGGCGCGGCAGCGTGGCATTCTGCGGGTAAGCGTCGATTCAATCTATGCTGCCGCAGCCGACCTTGAATGGCAATTAGAGCGCCAATATGGTCTGTCGCACAGCGTCGTGGTGCCGACCCCGGAGAACCCCGCCTCGGTCACCCCTCTGGTGAGCGCGGGGCTTGGCAGTTATCTGGGCAAAGTCCTGTCGGATCCGAACCTGCGCACATTTGGGATGTCCTGGGGAAACACGCTCAATCTGGCCACACGTTTCATGCAACCCATCAACCGGCCGGATCTGGAGATCGTATCGATCATGGGCGGGGTGATGCGCGGGTCGGATGTAAATGGCTATGAGATCACCACACGGCTGGCCGATCTGTGCAATGCCGAGCACAGCTTTTTCACAGCACCACTGTTTGCCGGCAGCGCGGAAAGCCAGGCCGTTTTCATGAAGCAGGACATCATCAAAAATATGCTGGACAAGATCCGCTCCTGCGGCGCCGTGGCGCTTGCGACGGGCGATCTGTCCAGTTCGCTGCTGGTACGCGATGCCCTGCCGCGGGATATTGATTCCCGCGAGTTGATCGCAAAAGGCGGTGTCGGAGACATTATTGGTCATGTGCTTGACGCCAGCGGCGGGCTTCTCGACCATGTGGTGAACCAACGGGTCATCGGTGTTTCCCTGGAAGATCTGCATAACATACCCAATGTAATTCTGGCCGCGGGAGGGTTACACAAGGTGCCTGTAATCCGCGCCGCGCTGCGACGTTGTTTTGTCAACTCGTTGGTTACCGACGAGCAAACCGCCCGCGCATTGCTGCAAGGGGAAGACGCGCCCGCACCGGCAGGCGCTTAATAGATAAAGGACAAAGGGGAAACATGTCGATTGCTTTGGTACTGGAAGAAAAAAACAAGCTGTCGCTGCGGGAGATCGACCTGCCGGACAAGCTGGGACCAACAGATGTGCGTATCCAGATCAATACGGTCGGGATCTGCGGAAGTGACGTGCATTACTACACCCATGGCAAGATAGGCCCCTTTGTGGTTAAAGCACCCATGGTTCTGGGACACGAGGCTTCGGGCGTCGTGACGCAGTTGGGCGAGGGAGTGCGCCATCTGGCTGTCGGCGATCGCGTCTGCATGGAGCCCGGCATTCCCAACATGGCGTCCAAGGCAAGCAAACTGGGTGTCTACAATGTCGATCCGGATGTGAGGTTCTGGGCGACCCCACCGGTGCATGGCTGTCTGACACCGCAGGTCATCCATCCAGCAGCTTTCACCTACAAGCTGCCAGATCACGTCAGCTTTGCCGAAGGCGCGATGGTCGAACCCTTTGCCATCGGCATGCAGGCTGCTGCCCGCGCGCGCATCAAACCCGGTGATGTGGCGTTGGTCACCGGTGCCGGACCCATTGGGATCATGGTCGCACTGGCCGCCCTGGCTGGAGGTTGCTCCAAGGTCTATATCTCTGATCTTGTGGACGAAAAGCTGGGAATTGCAGCGCAATACGACAATATCCTCCCGATCAATGTCACCAAATCCTCTGTTTCCGAAGTGATTGGCAGTGGCACTGCGGGTTGGGGCGCAGATGTGGTCTTTGAATGCGCGGGCGCCGCGGCGTCGGTGCAAACAGCACTTGAGGCCGTTGCTCCCGCAGGATGCGTGGTCTGGGTCGGGATGCCGGTTGATCGGGTGCTCATGGATATCGTCCTGGCGCAGTCCAAGGAAATCCGGATGGAGACGGTGTTTCGCTATGCCAACATGTATGACCGCGCGATTGAGCTGCTCGCCTCTGGCAAAGTCGATCTCAAGCCGCTGATTTCGAAGACATTCGCTTTTGCCGACAGCATTGCCGCCTTTGATCGGGCGGTAGAGGCCCGGCCGACGGATGTGAAAATCCAGATCAGACTGCAGGACAGTTAGGCCGTGAAGGCCGCATCAGACACGCTGGCCGACCGGATTCTGGAGGAGTTGCGCCCCGGTCTTGGCCCATCCGTACTGGCGCAGATCGCGCCTTTGGCTGAAACGCTCGTGAAAGCGCGGCGTATTGCCTGCTTCGGAGTGGGGCGTGAGGGACTGATGATGAAGGCGCTGATTATGCGGCTGTTTCATCTGGGTCTTGATGCGCATGTGGTCGGTGACATGACCACACCGCCCATCGCAACCGGGGATGTTTTGTTTGTCAGCGCCGGGCCGGGTGACTTCGGCACTGTTGCGGCCCTGTGCGATGTGGCGCGCCGGGCCGGAGCGCAGGTGATCTGCATCACTGCAACGCGCGATGGTCCCGTGCCCGCCATGGCCGATCTGATCGTGCATCTGCCGGCCCAGACCATGGCCAGCGATCAGGGCCCGGCGGCCAACTCCGTTTTGCCGATGGGCTCGCTGTTTGAGGCGCTGATGTTGCTGTTTTTCGAACTTCTTGTTCTCGATCTGCGGGACCGGTTGGGCCTTGCGCCCGATGCCATGCGCGCACGTCACACGAATTTGGAATAGATCATGTCCGATTGGGAAAACCGCTTTGGCCTGTCCGGTCGCACTGCACTTGTCACCGGCGCATCCTCGGGCATCGGCTATGCGATTGCCGAGGTTTTTGCCGATGCCGGTGCCGATATCATCGGCCATGGTCGGTCGACAGACAGATTGGCCGATCTTGGGCGCGCCGTCACGGCGAAAGGCCGCAAATTCACCGCCATCACGGGGGATCTGGCCTGCAGCGAGCAAACTGCCGCCATCGCCGCTGATGCGCTGGCCGCTTCTGGCGGCAGGATCGACATTCTGGTCAATTCCGCAGGGATTGCCGTCACCGGACCGGTGGTGGATTTCGCCATAGAGGACTGGGCCCGGACGCTGGCCGTCAACCTGACCGCGCCCTTTATCCTGTCCAAGGCGTTGCTGCCGGGGATGATGGCACGGCGCATGGGCAAGATCATCAACATCTCGTCCCAGACTGGAGTCATCGCGCTTGAGGATCATGCGGCATATGCCAGTTCCAAAGGCGGGCTCAACTCGCTGACAAAATCCCTGATGGTCGAGGCCGCCCCCCATAACGTGCAGGTCAACGCGATTTGTCCCACGGTGGTGCTGACCGAGATGGGCAATGAGCTTTGGTCGCCGCCTGAGAAAAAGGACCCTTTCATTGCGCGCACCCCCTTGGGACGTTTCGGTGAGCCGGTGGAGATCGCTGATATGGCGCTCTATCTCGCCTCGCCTGCCTCCGACCTCGTCAACGGTGCGATCATGATGATCGAAGGCGGCTATTCCAGTATTTGAGCAAGGTTTTGAGGAGGATCCATGAGCATTCTTGAAGGACAGGTCGTGGCCATCACCGGCGGGGCTTCGGGCATCGGGCTGGCCTGCGCGCGGCAATGTCTGGCAGCTGGCGCACAGGTCGCGCTGGTGGACCGCGACGAAGCGGCGCTGCGGGACGTTTGCGCCGATCTGGGCGCGGGCGCTCATCCCGTTGTGACCGATCTGCTTGTCCCCGACAGCGTTGCCGCGATGCTGCCGCAGATCCTTGCAGCGGCAGGCCGGCTGGATGTGTTTCACGCCAATGCCGGCGCCTATGTGGGCGGCGATGTTCTTGATGGTAATCCGGATCAATGGGATATGGTCCTGAACCTCAATATCAATGCGACCTTCCGCTCGGTCCATGCGGTGCTGCCCCATCTGGCGGCGCAGAAATCCGGCGATGTCATCCTGACAAGCTCGGTCGCCGGGGTGATCCCGGTGGTGTGGGAGCCGATCTACACCGCCTCAAAACATGCGGTGCAGGCCTTCACCCACACGGTGCGCCGCCAGATGGCAAAACATGGTGTGCGTGTCGGGGCAATCCTGCCTGGCCCTGTTGTGACGGCGCTTCTGGATGACTGGCCCAGGGCCAAGCTGGAGCAGGCGCTGGCCGAAGGCAGCCTGATGCAACCTGAAGAAGTCGCAGATTGCGTCGTCTTCATGCTGACACGGCCCAGGAATGTAACGATCCGGGATCTGGTCCTGTTGCCCAACGCTGTGGATCTTTAGACGTCGGGATAATTTTTGAATGAAACGGCCGCTTGGTTGCGGGCGCGCAAACAAAAATGGCATTGTGCAGGGCAGTCCCGGCCCGTTCCAAGAATTTGAGCGGTGTACACATTCTGGATGACTCAATCAGGCATCGGCAACTGCGGTGCCCGTCCGACCCGCTCGGCCAGCCGGGTCACGGTCAGTCCTTGCACAATGATCGAAAAAATCACCACGATATAGGTTGCGGTCAGGATCACAGGCTTCCATTCGCCTGCGGGCAGGGACAGTGCCAACGCCACGGAAATGCCGCCCTTCAGGCCACCCCATGTCATGATCGGAATGACGCCTTTGCTGAACTTCCGAAACGGTTTCAGCATCAGAACCGGTACTGATACGGCGATCAGCCTTGCCAGCAACGACAAGAAAATGGCCATGAAACCTGCAATCAGCAAATCCGTTTCGAATACCACCGCAAAGACTTCGAACCCAATCATCAAGAACAGCACTGCATTGAGGATTTCATCGATCATCTTCCAGAAAGCATCAACGTATCGGCGGGTTTCCTCGGACATGCCGTGTTTCGCCCCGATGTCACCGATCAGAAGCCCGGCGCAGACCGCCATGATGGGCGCCGAAACATGAAGAAATACAGCCAGTTCATAGCCCCCGAAGGCAAGGCCAAGAGTGATCAGCACTTCCAGTGAATAATCATCGATCAGACGCATCACCCTGAAGGTGAGCCAGCCAAGAACAAGCCCCAGCACCGCCCCGCCCAGTGCTTCCTGGACAAATAATTGCGCAGCACCCGCCAGGCCCGAACCGGAGCTGTCATCCGTGGGAAAAGCCAGCCCGACCAGCACCAGGAAAACCACGTAGCCGACACCATCGTTGAAAAGGCTTTCTCCGGCAATTTTGGTTTCCAGCGATTTCGGCAACTCCGCCTCACGCAGCACGCCCAGCACCGCCACCGGGTCGGTCGGCGAAATCAAGGCGCCAAAGACCAGTGCGATCATCAGGGGCATGCCGGTGAACCAGCTGAAGCCGAAGCCCACGATGGCGGTCGAAAGGCCAATGCCGACAGTCGCCATCAGAGAAATCACCAGCCAGGCCTTGCGCAGGTCCGAAAGCTTGACATGCAAGGCTCCGGCAAACAGCAAAAGACCCAGCATGCCCTCCAGCAACGCATCGGAGAAATCCAGCTCCAGCACCTGCGCGCGGATCTGTTCCTCGACGGTCAGCGCCGGAAATAGCGCATCTGAGGCAATCACTGCGAACGAAGCAAACAGCGCCACGACAAGAATGCCGATGGTCGATGGCAGCTTCAGGAACAGATAGTTTATCGCTCCGAAGGCCCCGGCCAGCGCAATCAAAAGAGAGGCAATTTGAAGAAGTGTCATGTTGGTCCTGTTCGGTCAGTTCAATAGAGCAAGCCTATATGCCGAAACGTCGGACAAAAAGCCCAAATCTGCGCACAGGATGAAGCCGAAGCCAATCTAAGTCGCAGCTGGCTGCGCGCGACACGAATGTTCAGTACCGCCAGATGGTTCGCATCCGAGTGCCGTATTGGGCTCAAAGCCGCCTCAGGCTGAACGGAACATCCTACAAACTGAATCCGCGTTTCGGCCCAAGGTTGAGACCATGCTGCATCCGTTGCTCGCATTAACGGCGGACTGCAAGGTCCATCGTCTCCTGTGCCATATCAGCGGCAAGTTTTAAAATGTCGTCTTGCGGCGTTTTGCGCAGCAGTTCCACGCGAAGGGCGGATATATTGGCCTGATAGCGCCGCGCGAGGCGCATGGGGTCCGCGTCAGACGGTAACTCGCCCGCAGCACGGGCAGCTTCGAAACTCTCGGCAAATTCCGCGCGCATTCGATCAAGGTAGGACTGCGATGCCGCGGCGATTTTGGGATCGGTTGAAGCGGTATCAACAACCGTTTTCATCAGCATACAGGCCTGACGCGACGGGTCGTCCTGCGCAAGGCTTGCAAATTTCTGAAACTGCGCAGCCAACCCTGCAAGCGTCGTCTCGGCCTTGGCCATTTGGGCGTGAAAGCCTTTGCGAGACGTTTCAAAATAGCGCTCAATCGCCAGTAGATAGAGGTGTTCCTTGCTCTCGAAAGCCGCGTATATGCTTCCCGGTTTCATATTCAGCGCGACTTCCAGATCTTTCAAGGATGTCGCGTGGTAGCCCTTGCGCCAAAACACAGCCTTGGCCGCATCAAGCGCGGCATCACGATCGTAATTTGTGGCACGGGCCATAGGTTAGCCTCTCAATTCCGCAAGCTGGGCAAGAATATGCGTGTAATTCTCCACGCCTTGCGCCCCCGTGACAAGGTGTTTGTGATCGAACACCACGGCGGGCACGCCCGATATACCTTGTTGATGCCAGAAGGTTTCCTGGCGGCGGACGTCGTCCGCGAAACGTTGATCGGCCATCACGTCAGCAGCTTCTGTTCGATCCAAGCCGATCTCGGCCGCGATATCGGCAAGCACGGCATTATCTGACAGGTTGCGGCCTTCGGTGAAATGCGCCCTGAACAGCGCCTGTTTCAGGTCATGCTTGCGGCCCTGCGTGTCTGCCCAATGCAGCAGTTGGTGGGTGTTGAACGTGTTGTGCATGCGCGAGTCAGCATGCCATGCGAACTCAAACCCAAGTTCCTTCCCGAGCGCCGTCATGCGGGCGCGGCTTTCAAGTGATTGGGCATGGGTCGAGCCGTATTTCTCGGCAATATGCTCAAACAGATTCTGCCCTTCGGGTGGCATCTGAGGGTTCAGTTCGAACGGATGCCAGTGAATTTCATGTGGCGTTCCAGACACCTCAAGCGCTGTGGACAACTGGCGATAACCAATGATGCACCACGGACACATCACATCAGAAACAATATCAATTTGCAGCGGCTCATTCATGTTGCAATCCTGCGATTGTGGCCCGGACACGGCGGTCTCCGCCGAGCCAAAGCAGTAAGTCATTGATGTCGAACAGCAGAGAAAAGGTGTTTGCTGCAAGTAGAGCAGTCAGGTAGGTATCAAAGGGACCGTTTGCCATTGGGCGGGCAAAGATCAGCACGAGGACCAGTGGCATCCAGAAGATTACGTGTCCGCCCGAAACCGGTTTCGTGAAACCGCGCTGGATCACAAGTGTGACGAAGCCGGCCATGTTGATCGCGGCGAGCGGAACCGGCATCCTGACAATCACCCTCAGCGGCAAAGCGCGGAAAGACTGCCAGATATCGGCAAACAGGCCGGAAGACGCAGGCATGGACTATATCCCTGGACGACAGGCCGGAGCGGTTAAACCCGCACCGGCGTATGATTTATTAAGCGGCGACTGCTGTTTTCTTTTCCCAAGCGAACTTTTCGAACACTTGGTCGACAGGCGTATTGGCAAAGTGGTTAGTGTAGTTTGACATCAGCTTTTGCGCCGCACCCAGAATGATTTCAAGGATGTTGGTTTTGGTGAAACCTGCCTCCTGGAAGGCCTGCGTATCCGCATCAGACACGAAACCACGGTCCCGGAGCATCACCAACGTAAAGCTGCGCAGCGCATCGAGTTTGGGCGTTGGTAGCGGAGTCTCATTGCGCAGAGCTTCTGTGATGGCGTCATCCACCTTCATCATCTTTGCGATCCCCGTGTGGGCGGGCACACAATAGTGGCAATTGTTTTCGACGTTGATTGTTTGCCAAACAACGGTTTTCTCTTCATCGGACAATGTAGTGGCCATAAACTGCTGGTGTGCAAAGTTGTAAGCGGCGAGCAGCGGTGGCGCGTCGGCCATTGTGCCGTGCAGCCCCGGAATGCGACCATTGTTCTTGAGGGAGGTTTCCAGAAGCGGCTTGCCGGCTTCGGGGGCAGTTTCGATTGTGTGGATCGTGAAGTTAGCCATGGTGTGTCCTTTCAGGAGCATGTCTTCGAGTTCGATGAAGAAGATATAAGCCACTTTGAGCGATCACTCAATTAAATTATTGAGCGATCACTCAAATGTGAACCTCTCGGCGAAGCCTTAAGCATTGCAGTCAGCCACGGCCGGACTGCGGTTGTCAGCACCAGCGCGAGGACAAGGCCCACAGGAAAGGCCGTGTTGAAGGCGTTTAGCCAAAGCGTTTTGACGACGCTCATGGCGCCAAATCTCGTCTCTGTTCTGGCCGTGATTAGGGCCATCAGGGTCGCTGGTTCCACTGACTTGCCCTGCAAAGGCAGACAGGCGCGGGAAGGGCAGATTGCTGGGCACGATGGCTGTGCGACGTTCAACAATAGTTCCCATGGTGTTTCCTTCCAGCCCGGCGCCCTCGTTGGCCGGGACATCGGTTCGTTTGATTTTTTGCGAAACCGGTGGAGATGTTGTGACTATTTCGAGCGCGCATACTGGTGCTCGCGAACTTTCGAAAATGCGCGAACCTGCGGCGTGATGTCCGGCAGTGACACCTCTAGTGACTTTGGCAGGTGACGCTTCAGTTCTCGATACTCCGCGTGAGCCTTGCGGAGGCGAGCATTCCCACCAGCGCCGCCGAAAAAACCGTCAGGGGAGCAACGGATCGGTGCAGTTCGCGAGGGTTCCGGCATCCAGGGCGCACTGGATCGTGCCGGTAAACGACCACAGCCCAGAAACTTACAGCCCGCCACATACGTTGGATCAGGCGCAGGATCTCCCACAAGGCCCAGGCCGCCAGCAATAATTTGACCCGGAAACGGTCGACGAGCCTCAGGTGGGCGGGAACGGCAACCGGCGTAGTGGCCGTGACCGACAGGAACCACAGACCCAGTTTCATTCCGATCGGCCAGCCGCAAATCATGCCCAGGATGCCGATATTGCCGTCCATCAGATGCGACAGCGTCGAGAATGTTCAGCCGCCATTCAATCCCGCGCCGAGCCAAACACCACGCCACCGAAAACCGAGGCGGCGCCCAGCGGCCAATGCCGGAGCCCCGTCTCTTTGGCGAACATGCCGACCAGTGCCGCGACGACCATCACCCACAATCCGCTTTTGGCGAAAGACCAAAGGACATGCGACCGCCGCGTCGTCAACACCTCGGCCACAGCCTTGACGGTGCAAAGGCCGACCCGATGCGCGGCAAACCCCAGGATTAAACCCATGAGCAGGGACACGGCGAAGATCATAAGGCTGCTACAGCGGAAACTATTGTCGGGGTGGTTTTATCGATGGACGCACCGGTGATCACATGTCTTCTCCGGGACGCACCAGCCGCAGAATGTCACCACCCGCGAAGTGCGGCACCTCCAACGGCTCAGGCAAGCGGGCGTAGAGCTCGGGGGGAACCGAAATATCCGCAAGATAAAGCGCACCTGCAACATGCGCGTGGCGACGTGCGAGGAGGCCCCGTTTGGGCAACGCTAGCGTCAGCGTCGCGTCGGCATGTGATGTCGGATCGTGGATCGAACCGATACGGGCATCGAAGCCCGATGGCACGTCCAGCGCCAGCGTCGGAGCAACTTGCGTGTTTGCCCATTTGATCAATTCTGCCACCCGACCGCGTGGCGCGCCTTGCAGGCTATAGCCAACCAACCCGTCCAGAATCAGGTCTACGGCCCCGTCTGGCAATACACCCGGTCGCAGACCCATCTGCCGAAGAATTGCCAGTTGATCGGCCGGGACGCCTTTCATCGTGTGCTCATCCGGCGCCAGCACGAGATGGACCTCGCAGCCCCATGCCGAGAGCCGACGCGCGGCCGTCATCGCGCCGCCGCCATTACCGCCGGAACCGGCCAGAACAACGATCCGCCGCCCCTGTGCATCGTTGTCCAGATACCGGTCCCGTGCCAGCGTCGCCAGCGCGAGACCCGCATTTTCCATCATCTGGGGCAACGTGATACCAAGGGACTCGACCATCAGTCGATCAACTTCGGCCATCCCGGCTGCGTCGATCTCGGGCCAGTGTTGGGCAATGCCAAAGCCAAACGGGTCGCGGTTCATGGTCTACCCCTGATGTTGTGGTCCGATGCCCTGGAACATCGCCCGCAGATCCACAGTGCCACTTTCGCCGACGTCATCGAAATGCACTTCCAGCCAGCGTTCGGCTGTCTCTCGTCCCAGATCGCGTAGATGGGTCAGAAATTCCCATGCAGTGTTCATCTTCGAAGACGCCCCCATCTTCATCAGGGCGGTCTGGTTTTCGATGATGTGAATCCGTTCGCGGCGGTACTCCGCTTCGTCCAGTTTTCCCTCTTCGATCAGACGGGCCACGAAATCTATCGCCCGAAGTTCCTTGAGAAGGCTTGAATTGAAACTGATCTCATTCAGCCGGTTCTGAATTTCCTGCGGTGTGCGCGGGGCACCCTTGCGTTCGATCGGGTTGATTTGCACCACGATAATATCGCCGGAATTGGATTTCGAATGGAACGGGAAAAGGGATGGATTCCCCATATAGCCGCCATCCCAATACGGTATGCCGTCGATCATCACCGCCTGAAAAACATTCGGCAGGCAAGCCGAGGCCATGACCATGTCCGAGGTCAGCAACTGGCTGTCGAATACTTTCACCCGCCCGGTTTCCACATTGGTGGCGGAGATAAAGAGATCAATGCTGTTGCAGCTTTGAACGCACTCGAAATCAACACATGATTCAAGCACGTCCTTCAAAGGGTTCATGTTCATCGGGTTCAATTGATAGGGCGAAAACATGCGCGTCATTGCATCCATCATGTGATAGCCGACGGAACGGTCCAGGCTCCAGTTTCCCATCATCACGTCAATCGGGGCGCGCTTGATCGGGCTATTTTTTGCCCCATCACTCATCGCGCGCCAGAACCCTTCCAGCTTTTCGCGCGCGCCGTCTGCACCGCCCGTGGTATAGCCATCCGCCAGTGCGACCGCGTTCATGGCTCCTGCGGATGTGCCGGATATCGCGGCTATCTCCAACCGGCCGTTTTCAAGGATGCGGTCCAGCACTCCCCAGGTAAAGGCGCCGTGTGCGCCGCCACCTTGCAGCGCAAGGTTTACGCGTTTGCGGTTCTTCGTGGCCTTGCGCGGAGTGGCAGAATTACGGAGTTTTTTCACGATATTCTCCATCAGTGTGCTGTCCAACCGCCATCAACCGGCAACGCAGTGCCGGTGATGGACGCACCTGCGTCTGTGGTGAGAAACACCGTCAGCGCGGCGAGTTCCTCGACTGTGACAAATTTCTTTGTGGGCTGCGCAGCCAGCAGCACATCCCGCTTCACTTCGTCTTCGGTGATGCCGCGTGCTTTGGCCGTGTCGGGGATCTGTTTCTCGACCAGCGGCGTCAGCACATAGCCAGGGCAAATCGCATTGACCGTGACACCGTGTTCCGCCGTTTCAAGCGCGATGGTCTTGGTAAAGCCGACGATGCCATGCTTGGCCGCAACATAGGCCGATTTGAAGGGCGAGGCGACAAGGCCATGCGCGGAGGCCATATTGATGATCCGGCCCCACCCCCGTTCCTTCATGCCCGCGACAACCGCCTTGGTGGCGTAGAATGTCGCCGAAAGGTTGAGCGCGATGATCTGCTCCCACTTTTCGTCCGGAAAGTCCTCGACAGGGGACACGAACTGGATGCCCGCGTTGTTCACCAGCACGTCGACCTGACCGAATGCCGCCTCGGCTGCGGCGACAAGGCTGCGCACGCCCTCAGACTTCATCATGTTGGCCGGGCTGTAGATCGCCTTCACGCCGAACTTTTTCTCGATCGCCAGGCGGGCCGTTTCGACCTGATCCGCAGGCTCAATCCCGTTCAGGACCACGTTCATGCCGGCACCTGCCAGCGCCTCTGCGATGGCGTGGCCAATGCCGCTGCTCGAGCCGGTGATTATGGCGGATTTAGGTTTGCTCATTGATTTTGTCCTTTTAGTTTATCAAGCAAGATAGTCGTGAATGATGCGCCCGTAAGGCAGGGTGAGATCGGCCTTGAAATGCCGCCCCCCAATCACTTTTCGCACCGGCAAATCGGCCACCGGTGCATTGACATGCGGGATCAGGTGCAGCCGCGCGGGGCCGGAGTAGTGGAAATGCATATGGATGTCGGTCAGCTCGAAGGCGACCAGTTCCGCAACCCGTTGCCCGCCAGTGACGCAGGGAATGACCTTGAGGTTCACCGAGGTCTTCCGCAGATGCGCACCTCGCTTTGCAGGGTCGGGGGCCATTCGGTTTTCGTATTTGTAGGTCATGGTGCCCATCGCGACCCGCTCGCCGCCATAATGCAATGTGCCGGTCAGCGTATCGGTCCGAACTTCAAGCTTGGGTTCGCCCCAACGTTTGGGAAAGCCCCAGATCTCGCGCCCGGCTGATATTGGCGGCTCGTCGTTGAGAAACATCATGGCCGTATAGTTCACCGGTTCGCCGTTCAGCAGACAGGGAATGACCACACCGGATTCCTGATAGGAGCCAAAGCCACTGCTGTCGGGCATTATGATCCATTCGTAATGGACCTGCCCTGATCCATCCGGGACCAGCGGTTCGGGAACCAATGCGCGGATCGCCTCTGGGTCGGTCTCATAGGTGATAATCAGGTATTCGCGGCCAAGAAAGCGGTAAGGTCCGCAAGGATAGCTCGGGTTGAAGGGTGGCATTGCCGCCAGCTTGCGGATCTCATCCTGGTTCATGCTCTGTCCGTTTCTTAACAGCCAAGTAGGGCGGGTTGGGTCTTGGCCATCGCCCGCCATGCCAGAACACGATGTTTTGGCATGGCCGACAAAGGCTGGTTTTGGCGGGCGAAGGAGTCGGTGTAAGTGTCGGCGTCAGTTCGCTAGCACGGGTATGGCACGCATCTGATAGACAGCGCCCAGAACGGTGCCGAAAATGACGTGCAGGACAAGCGTCAAAATGGGTGCCATGATACCCAAGTTCATGCCGAAAAGGCCGGCACCCGCCATCGGCATGATTATGATCATCATGCCAAGCCACGCGGCGATCCCGAACACGATGCCCTTGAGGATAGGGCTGCCGCCCGGGATCACATTGTAAAGCACGGCAAATCCACCGCCCCAGGCGATCGTGCCGATCATGAAGTGGATGACCCACCCGACGGCGACAGACGCGCCCATCATCGTGCCGATCATGGCAGCGATATCCAGTTCGGGCATCACGCCCATCATGCCTTTGATAACCATCATCACTGACAAAACGACAGTCGCAATGAACCCGGCCAAAAGGCCAGCTGAGATATTCTGCATTTTCGTGTTCCTTTGTTGTGGGCCTCAGCCCTTTGTTTGCTTCTCATCGTGAAGCTGCGAGAGGATTGCGTCGATCCGGTCCTTGTCGCCTTCGTGCAGATTGCCACGTTCGGCGCTCGCGGCGGCTTGGGTCAGATCACGTGTCCGGCGCATCTGGTCGATAAACCGATCACATCCTTTGCACATCGCAAGATGCAGACGCATCTGAAGGGATTGCCACGTGCTGAGATCCTGGTCGAGCCAGTCCTCTGCACGTTTGGCGACTTCACTGCAGGTCAGCATCTTCGATGTCCTTTACGCTTGCTAGATACAGGCAGGACATCGCAGCCCGGTCTTCGTTACAAAATTCGGTAAAATAAAATCTTCAACAGCGTTGCCGGCACTTTTTACCTGACAAGTCGATCCATGGCTGAACGCAAGGCAAAGCGGGCGCGGTACAACAAAACCCGCATGTTGCCTTCGGAAATCTCCAGGATCTTGCAGACTTCACTTGCGGCCAGCCCTTGCTGGCCGCGCAGGACCAGGACCGCCCGCTGTGCGGGTGGCAAGGCCTCGATGGCACTGTTCACATGCTCAAGAATGCTGCGCCCTGCAATAATCCGTTCTGGTGTGATCTCTTCCCACAACTCCGGCATGTCCTTCCAGCGACCACGCCCGTCAAAGGCGGCAGCGAGGCCATCCACTTCACCGTCCTGATCAAAGGATATCGACCGGCCATCGCGCTTTGCACGGGTGCGTGCCTTGTTGCTCAGGATCGTGAATATCCAGCCGGCCAAGGAAGACCGGCCCTCGAACCCGCCGATGTTCCGCAGCACGGAAACCCAGGAATCCTGTGCTACTTCTTCCGCCGAGGCCGGATTTCGCAAAATAGCAGTCGCAAACCGTACCATCGCGCGGTTGTGGCGGCGGTAGATGATCTCGAATGCCGCCCGGTCACCGGAAACCAGGTCAGACAGCAGCCCTGCTTCATCTTGTTGGGCTTGCACGATCTACTCCCCGTCCATTCTTGCAATGATATTAGCGGAACTTCACCACAGCAAACTATTACTCGTGCACTCATCCGGGCGGAACACCCATTGAACGGTGCAAATTTGCGGCGTTTTTGCCCTCAACACATTCAACCTCGCGAATTGCAGCATGGGTATCGCCATGAGTATACCCAAAACCGCTGTTCCAAGTGATGCAGACATTGGAAATAACGCTGCAAGATCGCACTTTGAGCGCAAATGTTGTCCATTGCTCAAGTCGCAAGATCAGACATTTGCAGTAGGGACACTGACCGGACTTGAAGGTTCATGGGCTAGACCACTTAAGGGTTGTTGATGCATCCATTTTTCCATCGATGACCAGCGGCTGGCTGGCTTGAGTTCAACTGACGAGATCCCAACCGTATCGCCTGGTCGATGTTAAGCCGTTCTCAATAAAGTTCGTGCGCACGCTCGCAAGGAATGTCGCCGATTGTGACAAAGATTGGCGCCGTGAAGGCAATGGCGGTCACGTCAGCCAAAGGGGCGCGAGCGAAAGCTGCGAAGAATGCGACGAGCGAAGCAAGTTTCAACGTTGCACGCACCACATGGCGGAAACGGAAGTTAGATCGCAGCACGCTGGGTCGAAACAAATCATGGGCAGGAGGAGCAGGAGACCGAAAAACGATCGGGTGAAACCGATGACGAATGGATGAACGTCTGGCGACACTGCCCGTACGATAACCGCGTCGATTGCCGTCATCGCAGCAACGATCATCATGAGCGCAACGCCTGTGTAGGCCGGCCTATTGCGTGCGGAAACTGGAGTCACGTTGCCCCAAAGAGGGCTGATGCGATTGATTCCGATCGGCTTGTTTCAAATAACGGGGCCTATCGTCCAAGGGGCAAATTCTTCATCACCGAAATCCAGTGCTTCACTTTTCGACCGCTCACCCGAGGCCACGGCCAACAGCGTTTCAAAGATGCGCGTGCCACATTGTTCTATCGTCTCGGCTCCATCTAGGATCGTGCCGCAGTTAATATCCATGTCTTCAATCATGTGTTGGTACATAAGTGTATTTGTAGCCAGCTTGACCGTCGGGGCAGGTTTGGAACCAGAGACGCTGCCGCGTCCGGTTGTAAAGGCCACAAGGTTGGCCCCGCCTGCAATTTGCCCCGTTACCTGAACCGGATCGTAGCCCGGCGCATCCATAAAGATCAGGCCTGCCTTCGACGGTTTCGCGGCATATTCGATCACTTCGGCAAGGCGCGTTTCGCCGCCTTTGGCCAGTGCCCCCAACGACTTTTCAAGGATAGTGGTCAACCCTCCGGCTTTGTTGCCGGGTGATGGGTTGGCATCCAACGAAACGCCGTGCAGATCGGCATAGTCGCGCCACCACTGAATACGTTCAACCAATTTTTTGCCGACGTCCTGGGTCGTGGCGCGGCGGGTCAGAAGATGTTCCGCGCCCCAAGTTTCAGGGGTCTCCGATAAGATGACTGTGCCACCCTGTTGAACGATCAGATCGCTGGCCTTGCCGAGGGCGGGGTTCGCCGAGATTCCGGAATACCCGTCAGAGCCGCCGCAAATCAGGGCCAGTTTGAGGGCCGAAGCCGGAACCGCGCGGCGCTGGATTGCATTCGCTTCGTCCAGCACGCCTTTGACAAATTCGATCCCACTTTCAACAGTCTTTCGGGTCCCGCCACTTTTCTGGATGGTTAATCGGCGAACGGCTTCGTTGCCTTGCAAGATACCGCTGATCTGGTTCACTTCGCAGCCAAGACCGATCACGATCACATGGCTCATGTTCGGGTGGGTCGCATAGCCCTCTATCACTCGCCGCAGAATCTTCAGCGGTCCTTCGGCGGACATGCCACAGCCGGTCTTGTGGGTCAGCGCAACGACGCCATCCACATTGGGGTACTCCGCCAACGGGTCATGATCCGAGAAAGGATCTTTTTCAAATTTGCGGGCAATCGCGCGGGCGACGCGGGCCGAGCAGTTCACTGTTGTCAGGATGCCGATGTAGTTTCTGGTGCCAACGTCACCGTTCGGTCGGACGTACCCCATAAATTCGCGGTCGCATTGCGGCTTTGTCAGGGGGGTCTGTGAGGTCGCATAGGCGTATTCGCGTTCTAGCGTATCAATCGCCAAATTGTGGCTATGGACATGTCCACCCCGAGAAATGTCTTGCGTTGCACTGCCGATGACCTCGCCGTAACGCCGGACGTTTGCCCCCTTGGGCATGACCTCTAGCGCAATCTTATGGCCCGCGGGAATCCGGTCCTGCGCGATGAGTCCTTGCCCGAGGTCGGTTTCGGCGGAAATCGAGACACGCGCGATCGCCACACTGTCGTTCGGGTGAAGGCGAATGAGAGGAGACGTGCCTTGCTGAGTGGTGGGGGTGTCGTTGTGCATGTTTGGTTCCTCATGGGGCATTGATCAGACGTGTTTGGGCGGGGGACAGGTCCGCCGATGATGCCTTAGCGGTCGAGTCTCCTTGTAAACTCCACTCCGTGGGCACCCGTGTCCAATGCTAGGTGTTATTCTTTTGATACGCTATTGGTATCAGTGGGGCGTCCATTGATACCAATTATTGCTCGACGATCAGGTGCGAACTCTTGATACTGGGCGCAATCAAGGAGGAAACGTATGACCAAAGCCCCACCAAAACGCATCGCCAAACCGAAACTGGAATACTTTATCCGTAGTGTGTTCATTGCTGCTGGATTGCGCGACGATTTAGCCGCTGATGTCGCCGAGGTCTTGATTGAGGCCGATATGATGGGTCATGCAACACATGGGCTCGCGCTTGTCCCGATGTATCTAAAGTCGCTTGAAACCGGTGGGATGGCCAAGAGCGGCGAGATTGAGGTGCTGGCAGATATGGCGGCCTGCGCCACGTGGACGTGCCACAGATTGCCGGGCGCCACGGTGTCAAAGCGCGCCATGAATCTCGCCATTGAACGGGCCAAGACGTTTGGATGTAGTACTGTTTCATTTACGGACAGCTACCACATGGGAGCGTTGGCCGTGTATCTGGTGCAGGCGACGCGACAAGGCATGATGGCGGTTCTGTCGTCTTCGACGCTATCGTCTGATGGTGTTGCGCCCTATGGCGGCACGGTGGGGATCATGACGCCGAACCCCATCGCCGCCGGAATTCCTACATCCGGCGATCCGATCCTTTTGGACATTTCAGCCTCGATCACGACGCGCAACAAGTCGCTTCAATACGCTGCCGCAGGAAAACGGTTCCCGGGGCAATGGTTGATGGATGTCGATGGAAACCCCAGCGACGATCCTAATGCGTTGTTGGATGGTGGCACGATGCTGCCGATTGGCGGGCTGGACCACGGGCATAAGGGATATGCGCTTGGCCTGATGGTCGAAGCGTTGACGCAAGGGTTTTCCGGCATCGGGCGCGATGAAGAA
>TARA_R110002096_G_scaffold4493_14_pt1 | contig 23750 bp, 19 predicted proteins | sample TARA_R110002096 | Tara Oceans TARA_R110002096 (sample SAMEA4397295) | marine metagenome | biome: Polar Biome; feature: [DCM] deep chlorophyll maximum layer (ENVO:01000326); material: water (ENVO:00002006), including particulate matter (ENVO:01000060) such as... | depth 35 m
GATGCGGGAGATGTGAGGTTCTCGCGATACCAAGCTTCAAAGAGCGCAATCGCCACCGCCCGCTGCGCGGCATTGGGCAACGCAGGTGCGTGCGTTTCGAGCAACTCCAGGGCCCGATGCTTTGGCGTTGCGCTCAACAGAAAGTCCGGCGTCCAGAATCTTCGGCCCGCGCACATCGGCAGTGGAGTCAGCGCCGAGGGAAGCATTCGATAGGCATTGCGACCGGCTGCACAGTGATCAAGCGCGAGAAGAACATCGGGCCCGGCATTTTGCGAACCCCTTGGCGCCATCACATCGAGGAACCCGGATTCCCGAAGAAAATCGAGCAGCGTGTCCTGGCACGAGTTTCCCTCCACAGAAAAAATCGCGTCGTTAATGGTGATGGGAAACGAGCCTTGCATGAAGCGGGGATTCTACGGATTGAACGGGGTGGCCTCAAGTTTCATTCGACGGGTCTTTTGTGGAGCCAATCCGGCGATGCGTAGCGTTCTGACGCAAGCGCTTCCATTTCCGGCTCCAAGGCTGGATCGAGGGTGAAGGGGAGCATCTTGACCGTCATCTTGGCGGCGAGGAGGTTCCAAAAGGGATCATCGAGCCCCTTCGCATGAATGCTTCCCTGGTGAAGCACTCCAAATCGGCAGCGGCGCTGCGCGGCTCCGGCGACCTTGCGCCCGCTGCAAATCACATCGCCTTCGGCCCAACCGCCGGCAAAGCAGCCTCCATTGCTGGTCGATTTTTCGGCCTCCGCCAATTCCGCAGCAAAACCAAGTTCCACCAATGCGTCCCGAATGACCGCGTGGATTTCCGCGTAGGAGACCTGCGGGCGTTCCGAGGCAAACGCTTCCGAACGGGGAATGATGAGGCTGTAGGTGAGATCGCTTCGGTGATCGACCAATCCGCCCCCCGTCCAACGGCGAACGATCTCGGCGCCTTCCAATTCGGGAATCGACTGGAAATAGCCGATCGAGATGGTGGGACGATCCCATCCGTAGATCCGCAAAACCGGAGCCTTTGGCTTGGAACGCAGCAAAACTTCGTCGGTGGCCATGTTTTGGGGGCCATCAAGCGTTCGGGCGTCGTGCCACACGAACATACGTTGGAAAAGTGTCGCCAAGAAGGGAATGAACCGGTTTCAAAAGCGGCAATGCAAGCACCAATTCATGCGCCCAAGGTGGATTGCGGACCGTTTGATTTTACAGCGGCCCAAGCTGCTTTCAAATTCACCCAGTAAAATGCCAATCTCCAAACCCAATAGCGCGCTGCTCATCGTTGGTCACGGTTCCACCGAAAATCCGGATTCCAGCACGCCAACCTTTCAACAGGCTGCCGAAATCCGGAAACGAGGCAGGTTCGGTGAAGTCCACTGTGCGTTTTGGAAAGAAGAGCCCGGATTTCGCCAGGTCGACTACATGATCGAGAGCGACGAGGTCTTTGTCGTTCCGAATTTCATCAGCGAAGGGTATTTCACGCGGGAAGTCATTCCCCGGGAGTTCGAATTGGAAGGCGCAACGAGCCAGGTTCACGGAAAAACGTGGCATTACTGCGATCCGGTGGGAATTCACCCCAACATGTCGCGCCTGTTGCTGAAGCGGGCGGAGGAAATCGCTCCGGATGTGCCGAAAGAGGAAACCGCGCTCATCATCGTTGGGCACGGCACCAAGTTGAACAAGAAGTCGACCGAAGCCGTTCGCGATCAGGCCAATCTCCTGCGCGAGCAGAATCACGGCTATGGCGAGGTTCTCGATGCCTACATGGAGGAAGCCCCTTTCATCGCAAAATGGGATGAACTCACCACCGCGGAAAATGTGGTGGTCGTGCCTTTCTTCATCGCCGACGGGCTCCACAGCTTCCAGGACATTCCCGTGTTGTTGGGAATCACCGATGAGCTTCCGGCGGCGGCCAGTCAGGCGACGATTTTTCACGAGAACCCGATCCGGCTCCGAAACCGGAATCTGTACTACAGTCGAGCCATCGGGACCGACTCCTCGATGGCTGATGTCATCATTGATCAAGTTGAATCTTATTGTGAGGACCATTCATGAACCTTGAAAAACTAGAATCGTGGTTAGAGGCTGGCGGTGGAGTGATCGGTCAGATCAACGTTGCGCCTGAGGATGAAGGTTACACCCTCAAACACGTTGATGATCAGATGGTTGAAGGGCTCTCTGTCTATCAAATTTGGGAAGACGCACACGAGATTTGCAAATTTAATAGTGCCGGAGAATTCCGGCCGCTGAAGTCTTCTTCAGATTTGAGAACGGGATGGCTCATGAAGCTGGGTAGCGTCGGGGACGTCCTTGCGGCTCTCGATGTTTTCTATCCGGCTGCGATCGGAATGTGGACGAAGGAGGAATTTGGGAAGCTTCGGGTAACGCCGATGATGGAAACGTTGCAGCGCCAAACCGGGATGTACCGCTTTGCGCAAACCATTTCAGAGTCTGGAAAGGAGAAGATCATTCAGGAACGCTGCCGAAAATCCTGCCTGCGCCGCATCCTCTGGAAAGAAGGTGCCGGAGCCCAACCGGGAGAGAGCGCGGAACGGGAAATCCCGATCTACTGCCCGGAAATTTGCAATCTGTTAGTCGCAGACGCGCGAAAGGTCGTGCGGGAAGAGCATCAGGCGCTTCACAATTCCTGACATTCCCACAGGGGACTATCATTTATGCGAAATTTCCGGTTGCAATGTTTAGGGGGGCCGTATTATCTCAGGTAATTAGTAGTCTAACCCACTCAAAACTCATATCCCCGCAACAATATGGCCAAGGTAATAATCATTGATGACGAACCAGGCATCCTTCAAGTCATGCGTAAGCTCTGCGAACGCATGGGACACGATACCGGCGCTTACCAAAGCGGTCGGGAAGGGATGGCAGCAATCGCACAGTCTCCGCCCGAAGTACTCATCGTCGATCTCAGAATCGGGGACATGAATGGGATGGACATCATCCAGCGGTGTAATCAGGACTTTCCGGGAATCGCCATTATCATGGTGACCGGTTACGGCACGGTTGAAACTGCGGTTGAAGCCATGAAGTTGGGAGCGTTCGACTACCTGACAAAGCCATTCGAGCTGGATGATTTGCAGCGCACGGTCAACCGGGCGGTAAGCATGGAGAGCGGAGGCACTGCCGCGGCACCGATCGAAATCGGAACCGATGTGGATGTTCCCGTGCCGGTTTCGAAGCTGATTGGTGAAAGCAGCCGGATGACTGAAATTCACGAGATTGTCAGTAAGATTGCCGACAACGACAGTCCAGTGCTGCTGGAAGGTGAATTTGGATCCGGAAAGCAAATGGTTGCTCGAAGCATTCACAACAACAGCAAGCGCAATGCCGCGCCGTTCAAGACGCTGCCTTGTAGTGCGCTTCCTGAAGATCTGCTGGAGATGGAACTGTTTGGTGCTCCCGGTGGTGGAGGAGAAACGATCTTTCGCCGCGCCCAGGGAGGAACGGTTTTCCTCGAGGAAATCAATCTTCTGCCAATGCGTTTGCAGTCCCAACTCGAGTCTTACTTGGAGGACATTTCCTCCCGCCGCTTGAGTGGAATGCTTCCAGACAGCCTTGATACAAGATTCATCGCGTCTTCCAATGATTCGCTGGAAGAAGCTGTCGAAAACGGAAAGTTCCGCGAGGATCTCTATTACAAGGTTTCCGTGATTCCGATCAACGTGCCGTCGCTGCGCAATCGGAAGACGGATATTCCGTTGCTCGTCGATTATTTCCTCGATCGTTATTCAACGACAACCAATACGAAGCCCAAGAACGTTGATAAATATGCGGCTGAGTTGTTGGAAAAATATCAGTGGCCGGGCAACGTCAGCGAATTGCAGAATACGATCGAGCGCGCATGCGCCTTTGCCGAGGATAACCGCATTCGTCCCAGTGATCTGCCAGGGAAAATCACCCAGAAAGTGGAGATCACCGATGACGAGAACGATCGGATGGTTTTGCAACTTCCGATTGGCAGTTCACTTTCGGACTTCATCAAGAAACAAGAGAAAGTCTTTATTCGTGAGACCTTGAAGTATAATGAAGGCTCCCGCGAGAAGACGGCCAGCATGCTTGGCGTAAGTATTGCAACGCTTTATCGTAAGATGGGGCTCAAGCTTGAGCGCGATAAGATCATGAGCGCATAGAACAGCACTCCTGATTCTACACTTTATCAAAAGAGGCATCCAATCGGGTGCCTCTTTTTTTTTGCTCTATGCCTCTGACGCAACTCGAACTTTTTCGAGTTCTTCCCACCGCGAGAAGAGTTCCTCCAGCTTTTTTTGAAGCGTGTCTCGTTCTTCCGTCATGGCTTCCGCTTCGCTGCCGTGGTTCTGATAGAAATCCGGAGCCGCAAAGAGATTCTCGATCTCCTCGATTCTCGTCTCCGCTTCAAGAATGGCGGGCTCAATGCCTTCCAATTCCTTGTTTTCGCTCCAGGTCAGTTTGCGGGGACGGTCCTTTTTCTCACGCGACGTCTTCTTCTTCGCCGGTTGTTTTCCCGTGGACCGAAGCTTGTTTCTGCGTTCGCCCCGCTTCTCTGCATAGTAGCTGTAGTTTCCTTCCTGCAGTATAACCTGACCATCTCCCTCAAAGGCCAGGATCCGGTCGGAGACCCGATCCAGAAAGTATCGATCGTGGCTGACGACGAGAACGACGCCGGTGAAGGATAGAATCGCTTCTTCAAGCACGCGAAGCGTCGCCAGATCCAGATCATTGGTCGGTTCATCCAGGATAAGGAAGTTTCCCCCGGCGTGAAGAATCTTCGCCAACATGACCCGGTTCTGTTCGCCGCCGGACAAGGTGTCGATGCGAGCATGGACGGTTTCGTCGTTAAACAGAAAGCGTGAAAGATAACTACGGATGTGAAGCTTTTGGTTTCCGAACTGGACGAAATCCGAGCCGGCACCGACTTCCTCAATCATGCTTCGCGATCCATCAATCACCATGCGGTTCTGGTCTGCATAGTTGAACTCGGTTTTCTGGCCAATGGTAACCTGGCCTTCGTCGGGCTCCAGCAACCCCATCATGATCCGAATCAGAGTGGTTTTCCCCAAGCCGTTTCGGCCGATCACTCCCGTGCAGGTTCCCGCTTCAAAATCCAGATTCAATCCCCTGAAGAGTTGCTTGCCGCCCAGGTTGATTCCCACCTTCTCCAGTTTAACGACCACGTTTCCCAGTTTGGGGGCGGGAGGGATGATGATCTGAGCATTCAACTCTTCCTCGGGAGCATCCTGGCCTTCTGCTTCATAAAAGCGGTCGAGCCGGGATTGCTCTTTGGTTCGGCGCGCCTGAACTCCAGCGCGAACCCATTTCAATTCGCGGCGAAGAAAGCTTTGCCGCCGAGCTTCGGTGTTCGCATCAATGGCCTGACGTTCGGCTTTTCCGGCCAGATACTCAGAATAGCCGCCTTCATGAGTGTAAAAGCGCCCACCGCTCAATTCCGCCATCCGGTTGGTGACGCGGTCGAGAAAGTAACGGTCGTGAGTCACGAAAACGCAGGCGCCTTGATACGCCTTCATGAACTCTTCCAGCCACTCGATCGATTCGGCGTCCAAATGGTTGGTCGGCTCGTCGAGAATGAGCAGTTCCGGCTCACCGACGATTGCCCGGCACAGGGCGACTCTGCGGCGTTCTCCTCCCGACAGCTCACCCACTTTTCGAGACGCTCCGGCGACGCTCAGCGCCTTCATCGCGGTCTCAATCCGGGGTTCCAGACTCCAGCCGTTTTGAGCTTCGATCTGGTTCTGCAGGGTGGCGAGGCGGCTTTCGGACGCGTTTCCCGTCTCAAATTCCTCGACGAGATCGAGGATGTGTCGGGCTCCATCGCGAACGTTCTCAATCACGGTGCGGTCATTATCGAGCTCAAAATCCTGGGGCAGGTAGCCGACGACGAGCCCATTGCGCCAGGCGACTTCCCCGTCATCCGGCGCATCGACCTTGGCGAGAATTTTGAGAAAGCTGGATTTTCCACATCCATTGCGGCCGACGATTCCCAATTTGTCCCCCGCATGGAGGGTCAAGGCTGCGTCATCCAGCACAATTTGGGTGCTGAACCGGAGTTTCAGGTTTTTACAGGTTGCGAGGACAGGTGCCAGTTCGGCCATCCGACCATTTAGTGTGCAAAGCCGCTGAAATCAATCCTGTGCAGTGACCTGATTGACGATCGATCGGGAATGGGCCACGCTCCTCGCCCCTATGAAAGCCCTCATCCCCTTTGCTCTCATCACCTTTGCCAGCCTGCTCCAGGCGGAAGACAAACCGAACCTGATCTTTATCCTCGCCGACGATCAAGGATTTGGAGATGTTTCCGCGCTGAATCCGGAATCGAAAATTCCCACGCCAAACATCGACCGGATCGCGAAAGAAGGGATGACCTTTACCGATGGGCACTCTTCCTCAGCGGTTTGCACCCCAACGCGTTATTCCGTGCTGACAGGCCGTTATCATTGGCGGACCCGCCTTCAAAAGGGAGTTTTGGGAGGCTTTTCCAAGCCGCTGATTTCGTCCGGAAGATTCACGATTGCCTCGATGCTGAAGGAGCACGACTACGACACGGCGTGCATCGGAAAATGGCATTTGGGTTGGGATTGGCCCTTGAAAGGTGGGGGGACGGCGGACGATGGCGGCAACTTTTCCGGTGGCTTCAAGGATGGGGCCCGGGTCGACTATGCCAGGGAAATCAAGAATGGACCGAACGACGTCGGGTTTGATTACTTCTTTGGGATCAGTGCATCGCTCGATATGCCGCCCTACGTGTATGTGCGAAATCGGGTTCCCACGGAATTGGCGACGGTGCAGAAAGCTTTTCATCGCAAAGGTCCTGCCGGCGTGAATTTTGAGGCCGTGGATGTGTTGCCGCGGATTACGGAAGAGACCGTCAAGTTCATTGACGATCACGCCAAATCAGAAAAGCCCTTCTTCATCTATTTCCCGTTGAATGCGCCGCACACGCCGATTGTGCCAACCAAGGAATGGAAAGGGAAAAGCGGGATCAATGACTACGTGGACTTCACGATGCAGGTCGATTGGACGGTTGGCGAAGTGCTCAACGCACTCGACAAAAATGGAATTGCGGAAAATACGTTGGTTCTGTTCACCACCGACAACGGGTGCTCGCCCCAGGCGAATTTTTCCGAGTTGGAAGCGGCCGGCCACGATCACAATTACATTTATCGCGGGCATAAGGCCGATATCTACGAAGGCGGCCATCGCGTGCCGTTTCTGGTTCGTTGGCCCGCGAAAGTTGAGGCCGGAACCCGAACGGATCAGCTCGTCGGCCAGTTTGATTTTGTGGCGACCGCTGGAGAGATTGTTGGAGCGACAGTGCCGGAAACCGGCGCGGAAGACAGCGTCTCCTTTCTTCCCGTGCTGACAGGAACGGCAACCGGGCCAATTCGAAACTCGATCGTTTCGCAGTCCATCGGTGGCCAATTTGCGATTCGAGATGGGGATTGGAAGCTGTGCCTGTGTCCCGGATCCGGCGGTTGGAGTGATCCGCGTCCCGGCCGGGTGGATTTTTCCGAGTTTCCGCCGGTTCAGCTGTTTGACCTCTCGAAAGACCCCGGTGAAGAGAACAATCTCGCTCCGGATCATCCTGATCGGGTCGAAGCGATGAAAGCCATGTTGCAGAAGGTGATCAATGATGGAAGATCGACTCCGGGCCCAGAACTTAAAAACGATGCCGAAATTGTGATGATCAAGCCGATCTCCAAGCCTCGCCCGAAAAAGAAGTAGCAGTCCGGTTGCCAACCGAACATCCCTCAACGAAGAACCCACCATGAGTCAACCCGTTTTGATTGCCGGAGAATGGCGCGCTGCCCATTCTTCTTCCACGTTTCACGCTGAAAACCCCGCAACGAAGTCACCGCTTCCTGACGAATACCCGGTTAGCGCGTGGGCGGATTGCGATGCGGCGTTGGATTCCGCTGCGGCCGCATTTGAAGAGTTGCTTGGCACCGCGCCAGACAAGATTGCTGCATTTCTTGAGGCGTTCGCTTCCAACATCGAGGCGCGAAAGGACGAGTTGGTTGAAATGGCCAATTCGGAATCCGGATTGCCGGTTTCGCCGCGTTTGGCTGATGTTGAATTGCCGAGAACGACCAATCAGCTTCGTCAGGCCGCGGAGGCGGCTCGCGAGGGCAGCTGGGCGATGCCGACCATCGATACTCAGGCCGGGATTCGATCCGTCTATCGGGCGATTGGTCCGGTTTGTGTGTTTGGTCCCAACAACTTTCCGTTCGCGTTCAACAGCATGGCCGGAGGCGATTTTGCCGCCGCCATTGCCGCAGGAAACCCGGTGATTGCGAAGGCGAATTCTTCTCATCCCGGCACGACGCGACTGTTTGCGGAGGAGGCTCACAAGGCTGCTCAGGCAACCGGGATGCCAGCTGGGATGGTGCAACTGATTTACCGGACGGGCCACGCCGACGGCGAGAAATTGGTGAGTGATCCCCGCGTTGGAGCGACCGGTTACACCGGAAGCCGGAGCGCCGGTCTCAAGCTCAAGGCCGCCGCCGACCGCGCCGGAAAGCCCATTTACCTCGAGCTTTCGAGCGTCAATCCCGTGGTGATTTTGCCGGGAGCAATCGCGGAGCGGGCGGATGCACTGGCAGAGGAATTCACGATGAGCTGCTTGATGGGAACCGGTCAGTTTTGCACCAATCCCGGGATGGTCCTTCTGGTTGAAGGGGAGGGAACCGACGAATTTGTCCAAGACGTTGCCAAGCGATTTGGCGCCGCTCCGGTTGGCACGCTGCTTTCCAAAGCGGTGGAGTCATCGTTGAGTGGAAATCTCGGGGTGTTGGTTGCGAACGGGGCCGAAGTGCTGGTCGGCAATGCGCCGGGAGATTCCAGCCGGTATTCGGTGGCCAACACGCTGCTTCGCGTCAGTGGAGACAAGTTTCTGGCCGATCCGGAGACCATGCAGACGGAGGCGTTTGGGAACGCGTCGCTGATTGTTACGGCCAAGGACCTTGATCAGGCATCCGAAATTCTGAAGGCGCTGGAAGGCAATCTCACCGGCAGCATTTACAGCGAGACGGGTGAGGTTGATGACGCCGCCTACCGGAAACTGGAGCCGATTCTCCGCCAGAAAGTCGGTCGGCTGCTCAACGACAAAATGCCGACTGGCGTTGCGGTCTCCGCAGCGATGAATCACGGCGGTCCCTTTCCCGCAACCGGTCATCCCGGCTTTACCGCGGTCGGCATTCCCGGATCCCTACTGCGATTTGCCATGTTGCAGAGTTATGACGCGGTTCGGCCCCATCGGCTTCCTGCCAGCTTGCAGGACGAGCGATCCAACGAGTCTCAATGGCGCCGAATCGACGGTCGCTGGGTTCAGGCCTGATTGCCTGGAGCTGAGGATCAATCCGAAGAACTCGCCTCGATTCTCTCAGTCTTCGTCTCGATGAGGTGAAGACTGGAGGATCGTCCACTCTTCTTCATTTCGTATCTCGTGCTGGTTCGCAGCCGGTTGCCGAAGAGGTCCTCATGCTCGAGAACGAGTTTCAAGAGCGGCTCCCCGTCAAAAATGGCGGTGGCCTTGTCCGTGGGAACCGGTGCCGTGATGGCGAAGTCACGTCGCAGTCGGATGTCTTGAGGCAATTGCGTTTGGAGTCCGGCCAAAACCGGAGCTGAAACCGGCGTTTCAAGCATTGGTGAATCCCCGACAAAGACCTGCCCGGTCAAGTTGTGGGCAGGATTCGGACTGAGGTTCACGACGCGGGCAAAGAATTCGACGTGAGAGATCTTTCCGCCCTCCAGAACCTCCTGAAAGAGCGGTTGTTCCGGGATCAGCAGAGGAGCATACGTCCGCTGGAGCGACTCTTCGGAGCTGGTGAGTTGCGAGCGGGAAAGTTGGTTCGCTTCAATGGAGATCCAAATGGCGGCCAAAATGGGGGCAAGCTTCAGGAGCTCGATCGACAGTGTCGCGAAGAAAGAGGGGCGAGGCGCAGGTTCACTCATGGCACACATCTATCAGATGATCGGCCCCAACATCCAAAGAAATTTTGTCAGCTTTCGTCAGGAAGCATCATGGCTTGCACAATATCGTGGGAACTGACGATTCCCAGGGGACGACCACGGGGGCTGTAGACCGCTGAAATCTCGACTCGAGCGCGCCGCAACCGTTCGAGGACTCGAATGGCCTTTTCATCCGGGGACGAGCGAATGAGGCGGCGGATGAAATCGCTGACGCGCTTGTGTTTGGAATCATCGCGCAGAACTTCAATGACGCGAATCAGTCCGACCAGATCGCCGCTGCTGGACATGACCGGAAACTGGTCAAAATTCGTGTCTTTCGCCAATTGGATGACCGAATCCAGAGGCATCTCCAGCGGGATGGCGGTGACTTTTCGCAAGGGCAGCATCACTTCACGGGCCGTCACATTTTCAAAGTCGAGAACCTGCTTGATCAACTCCGTTTCGTCCTCTTCCAGCGTTCCTTCCTTTTGAATCGACGTGGTCAACTCGCGAAACGCTTCTCGACTTTGATCCAATGAAGGCGGTTTCTCAGGCTGGTCGCCAGACGAATCGTTGCTGCCGAAGATTCCTTGTGCCACCCAAACGATGGGCCGGAAAAGGAGATCCAAAGCTTCCAGGATTCCGACCATTCGGGAAAGGAGGCGAAATGGGAAGTTTCGGAAAATCGATTTCGGAATCAGTTCGATCCACAAAATGTAAAGTGGCAGGGAAACCAAAAACGCGAGGAGAAAGCCCCACGTATCGAAAATCCGGGTGAGGGAAAGCGCGATGAGCCCAAACGCGAAAATGTTGCACGCGTTGTTGATCACCAACGTGATCAACAGAATGCGCCGTGGTTCCTGAAGCAGGGTGATGAGCCGGGTGGCGGCGGCATTTCCCAGTTCCGCGTGGTGCCGCAATCGCGCCCGTGTGATCGAAAGCAAAGCCGCTTCCACGCCGGAAAAGACGAAGGAAATCACGACCAGAATTGTGATCAAGATCCAGACCATCGTTACGTTCGTTCGATCAGAAGTTCTTTGATGCGCTTGGCTTTGACTTGGCGGACCACCACCTTCACCGAACCCAGATCAAGTCGTTCACCAGGAAGGGGCAGGTGACCAAGCCGGTTAAAAACCAATCCCCCGATCGTGTCCAGGCCGTCGGCGGTCAGGTCAACGCCCAACGCATCGCTAACTTCGTCCAGTCGAGCCGCACCACTGGCGACGACTCGATCCGAGGAAAGAAACTCGAAGTCTGTTTCTTCACCATTGAGCGCAGTGGTTGGATCACTCACAAATTCCTGAATGATGTCTTCGTGGGTCAGGACCCCTTCTGTCCCACCATACTCATCCAACACGACCACAATGCTGTGGGGTTCCCGCAGATACTCCTGAAAAACGGTGAGTGCTTCCATCGTTTCGGGGACGAAAACGGGAGGCTCAATGGCGCGTTGGAGACTGCCGTCGCGACTTTGAAGGGCGACTCGCACATCGAGAATCCCGGTAATCTTGTCCGCGGTGTTTCGGTAGAGTGGAACCTTCCAGTAGTGACCTTGTTTCAACTGGGCGAAAATCTCCTCCTTCTTCAAATCTGCAGGTAGGGCAAAGGCGTTGACTCTCGCGGTCATGCAATCCTTGGCCGTCTTGTTTCCCAGTTTCACGATTTCCGCGATGATCTCACTTTCGCTCTCGTTCAGGGTTCCTTCTTCGCGGTGAATCTCGACCAACGCCTCATATTCGTCCTCCGTGTAGGACGTTTGTGGTCGCTGCGATGCCGGAATGACGAGATTCTCAATTCTTTCCGCCGACTTCTGAAATCCGGAAGCGATCGGAGAAATGAGCGGACGAAGAAAAAAATAGGTTCTGACAAAAAGCCGGAACGCGGCAATCGGGTTCATCATTGCGAAAAGCTTGGGAAGCAGATCGCAAAGCAGGATGATTCCGGCCAAGGCGCTGGCCGCAGCTATGCGGGGATGCGGCTTAAGGAACTCCCAGTGGCTGATCAGGTAGATGCAGATCAGAATCAGGCTGAGGTTGAGGAAGGCGGAAAGAATCAAGATTCGAATCTGGCTCTGTTCCGAGTTCCGCAGAATCAGCCGCAATCGTGCCTGCATCCGGGAATCTCCCCGCACGAGTCCCGTGGCATGGTTGGACCGCAAGAGGAAGACCGCGGTCTCGAATCCGGAGACGATGGCGGCGAGCGCGACCAGTAGAGTGGTTACGCCGATGAAAATTCCTGAAAGCCAGAGTGACACGGATTGCGGTGCGAAAACCTGACAGAAAACGGGAAAGCCGCGAACAAATTCCGCGAAAGATTATGCCTTCAAGTTGATGTGCTGAAATTCGCCTTCGGTCGTGTCATACATTCCAAAACTGGGGTCGCCGAATCGCCCCATGATTTCGCCTGGATTTGCCCAGATTGTTTCCCCGAAATGATGCACATACTTCAGATGATCGTGACCGCTGAAGACGGCATCCAACTCGCCTGACTGGGCAATCCGTTTCGCGATTTCAGGGTAATGGTTGAGCGCAAGTTTGCGATTCCCCAGCTCGAGCTCAGCATACTGCCCATGGAGTTGGACGTGATCAAATCCGTTCGCGATTTGCGATAGCAGAAATGGATCACCGTCATTGTTTCCAAAGACCGCATGAATCGGCCCCGGGAAGTTTTCCGCGATCTGTTTCAGCGTGAATGGAGCGCAAAAATCTCCCAAAAACAGCAATGCTTCCGCACCAAGCTCCTTGGCTTGGTCGAGGGCGATCTGCAGATTGCCGAGCTGGTCGTGAATGTCGGAAAAGATGGCGATCTTCATGATTCCAGCGCCATCCTGTTTCGGCGGGTTACCATCCGGCTTCGTCTCGAACCTTCAGCATCGAATCCAGAATGGTGTTCCAGGTCTGCTGCGTTTCGAGCGTGGCATTCGGGAACATGCAGCCATCCCAGCAGATGTGCTTGATGCCGCGTGCCGGAGCATCTCTCAGCCAGTAACTGGAACACTTCACGATGTCGAGTTTGCCGTTGGGATCATCTGCGGGGCAATGCTTGCCGGTCTTGTCGTGAGAACCGGATCCATGCACCTCTCCGTCATTCTGGGCAACGTGGAAATCGATCGTCCAGGGGCGAAGCGCCGCAGTCATTTTCTCGTAGGCGGCCCAAAATTCTTCGTCAGAATAACCTTTCTGAAGGAGTGCGTGCTCCGGGGCATTGTAGCCCATGAGGTAGAGGTAGGTGTGTGCCAGGTCCGCTTGGAAACCGAGACTCTCGGGCATTCCGACTTCTTCGAGGAGATTGAGCATGTCCTTCCAGCTGTGCATTCCCGCCCAGCAGATTTCACCCTCAGCAGCGAGTCGCTCGCCGTTGTCAGCCGCAATTTTGGCGGCTTCGCGGAAGGTCACCGCGATTTTGCGGGTGTTTCCTTCGGGATCTTTCGACCAGTTTTCCGGGCTGTCCGCAGAGTCGATCCGAATGACGCCGTATTGGCGAACACCGTGATCATTGAAGATTTTGGCGATGCGGCAGGCTTTCTCGACTGCGGTGATGAACTTTCCGCGCTGTTCGGCATCACCCATGGCGGAGTCACCGACCGTTCCGGGCCAAATCGGAGCCACGAGCGATCCAACCACCAGGTCTTTTGCCGCGATTTGGTCTGCGATTTTCTTCAGATCATCCTCACTTGCATCGGGATCCGTGTGGGGATGGAAGAGGAAGTAGTCGATCCCGTCGAACTTCTTGCCGCCGACTTCCGCATTGGCCGTCAACTCGAGCATGCGCTCCAAACTGATGGGCGGCTCTTGGCCTTCGTCGGTTCCTTTCCCGACCAAGCCGGGCCACATGGCGTTGTGCAATTTAGGGGATGCGTGAGACATAGGTTTTTCTTGAGTAGATTTTGGAGTTGCCGATATGGCGGTAGCCACGCCGGTCGCAGCCATTGATACGTCGGTTTTAAGTTCCGAACCGAGACCGGTTGCGGTGGAGGCAACAGACGAAGCTGCTTCCGAAATCGAGTTTTTCGCGTCGCTGAGGTCGTGTTTTACCTCCGCGGCCGCTTCTGAGACTAGTTCTTTGGTCGATGAAGCCGCTTCGACCAACGCCTCTTTGGCGTGGTTCGCGGCTTCTGAGATGGCGTCGCCAGCCGTGGTCAACTTGGTGACGGCCGTGTCTTTGGCGTGGGTGACAGCATCCGTTGCATGATGAACCGCATCGCTGACCGCTTCCTTTGCGCTGGATGCCGCGGCCGAGAGTTCTTCACCCGCTTTCTTCAGATGATCACTCGCCTGAGTTCCGAGATCGCTGGTGCTGGGCTTGGATTCAGCCGTCGCTTCGTCGGAATTGATCTGCTGCTTGCTGAAAAGCCCTCGGCTCTTTTTTTTGTTCTTACCGAATCCAAACATGGCCCGAGTGTTTGTAAGTTGTGAGGTTGGAGGGTTAGCTGGATTGCTTCAGTTCCTCGTAGAGAGCAAACGCTTCTTTTGGTTTCATCCCTTCGTGAACCACGCCGCGAACGGCTTTCATCATCGGAACAGGAGCGTCGGATTGGAAGATGTTGCGACCCATATCGACTCCGGAGGCCCCTTGTTCGCAGGCTTCATAAGCCATCGTCAGGGCATCCAGTTCAGGACGCTTTTTGCCACCGGCAATCACGATGGGAACCGGGCAGCAACTGGTGATGGTGTCAAAGTCTTCATCGGTGTGATAGCACTTCACAACGTGACAACCCAACTCCGCCATGATGCGGGTTGCCATGCGGAAATATTTCGCGGTCCGCTCCATCGACCGTCCCACGGCAACAACACCCATGACGGCGATTCCGTAGCGGTTGGCGGCGTCGATTGTTTTGGTGAGGTTTTGCAACGAACGGCGCTCGTGAGCGCTGCCGATGAAAACCTGGACGGCCAGGACCGAGGCGTTAAGGCGCAGGGCGTCTTCAATATCAACGGCGGTATCTTCGTAGGAAAGTGGCTCGTAACCGGGGCGCTCCAGCCTGACCGGTTTTCCGTCCCATTCACCTTCCCAGGCATCGCTCGGGCTGATCATGGAAGTTCCGCCGGATGCACGAAGGGCGATCGCTTTCTGGGTTGAAGCGGGAATGATCGAGCGCTGGATTCCGCGGGTCAGCATCAAGCAGTCGCAGTGAGGTTCCAGCGGCAAAATGGCCTGGTCCACGCGTTCCAACCCGGTGGTTGGTCCCATGAAGTAGCCGTGGTCGAAGGCCAACATGATGGTTCGGCCGGTCTTGGGATTGAAGACCTTCGAAAGGCGATTTTGAAGACCCCAATCGTATTGGTGAGAGCCTTTGAGGAAGAACCCAGGAGTTTCCTGAGGAACATCGGTGTAAAATTCCTTCTCTTTGATGTCTTTGGTTCCGTCGAGGTCAGCCATGGTCGTAGGTGTTTAGGGTTGGTTTTGGTAAGGTCTCAATTCATTTCATAGCGAGCGATGAAACGGGGTCAAGCGTAGTCTCACATCGCCTCCCAGGGCGAGAACTTTCGCCACTTTTGCGTGGAAACATTCCGGCGAGACCGACTTTGACGAAGCCCGTCTCCCGCCTACCATCACCACATGCAAAAACGCCGCCTTGGAACTAGCGCTTTGGTTGTGACCGATATCTGCATGGGCACAATGACGTTTGGAGAGCAAGCCGATGAAAAGACTTCCTTCGCGATCATGGACCACGCGTTTGATCGGGGAATCGACTTCTTTGACGCCGCTGAGATGTATCCGGTTCCGCCGACCAAAGAGAAGTTCGGGATTACCGAAGAAATCGTTGGGCGATGGCTCAAAACCAAGAACCGGGACGCGATCATTTTGGCGACGAAAATCACCGGGCCAGGGCACGGTTGGTTTGAGCCTCCGGTCCGGCATGGAATGACCACGCTCGATCGTCACCAAATTCGCCGGGCCGTGGAAGACAGCCTGAAGCGTCTTCAAACGGATTACATCGATCTCTATCAAACCCACTGGCCGGACCATGGAACGCGCTATGAAGATGTGCTCGGCTCCCTGACCGAATTGAGAGACGAAGGGAAAATCCGGGTCGCAGGTTCCAGCAACGAGACGAGTTGGGGAGCAATGAAGTCGCTCTGGGCGGCCGACAAGTTTGAAACGATTCGTTATGAGACGGTTCAGAATAACTTCTCGTTGATCAATCGGAGGTGCGAGAGCGAGTTGGCCCAGGTTTGCCGGCGCGAAGGGATAAGTCTGTTGCCGTATTCTCCGCTCGGAGGTGGGGTCCTGACCGGGAAATACAATGGAGAGACGAACCCGCCAGATGCGCGGTTTACCTGGTATCTGGAACACGGAAAAGCTCGGCAATTGGCGATGGCCAACCGGTTCGTGAATCCCCGAACGCTGGAAACGGTTCGCCGACTGCAGGAAATTGCGGACGATTTGGGAATCAGCGTAACAACGCTCTCCGTGGCTTGGAGCAAGCAGCATGACTTTGTTGCTTCAACGATCATTGGCGCTTCAAAACTCTCGGATCTCGATGACTCCCTTGCCGCCGCCGATCTCATTCTCGATGACGAAACGATGGCGAGGATCGACCAAATTGATGCCGAGATTCCGAATCCCATGACGGAAGACGGGTTGAGACGACTTTAGGTCAGTAAGTCCAGCCGGGGCGATGTTCGTCCCACCACTCTTCGATTCGTTCGAGCCAGGTGGTTTTGTCCTCGTTGATGTAGAGAACTTTTTCCGCCTCGTCGTAACGCAGCGTGGCGCCCGGGGTGGACCGCAGATACCAGTGCAGCAGTTCTTTCGCCGTTTTCCCCTCAAACGTGTGATCCGGAGGAAGCGACTTCGGCGGGTGATCCCCCCAACGACTCTCATTATCCCACGCAAGTTGGGTTGCTGTCCCGATGAAGCCGAGAATGTGACCTTCGGAAGTGGATATCTCGTCAGCCAGCGTGAGTCGCGACATCACGACATCAAAGAGGTTGGTAATGGTTGAGGGATTGGGGGCATCCGGCATTCCGGAAATCTCGAAGCTCAATTCGGTGATTTGCGGAATGAAAACCAACTCCATCGGTTGGTTCAGATCGGCGGGTTTGGCGCGGGATGCCAGGATGATGTCGTTTTGCGAGCCTTCACCGTTCCAGCCGAAATTCAATGAGCCGTCGGGATTCTTCCAGCCACAATGGTCCTCCAGAAAATTGATGTTCGACGCCCGGACAAGAATTGACGGAGTCCAGCCCGGTTCCTTGTCCGCCTCGATCAGCAGTGCCTGCCCCTTGGATTCGAGTCGTTCCAATTCCTTTTCGAGTTTTGGGGCCGGGTCTTGCGGCTTGAAGTTGTAGAGATAGGTCTCCACATCGACTTCTCCATTCACCTCAGCAAGCCATTGGATGCGAAGGCGATCTTCAAAAACGACTTCCGCGCCCGGGCGATTCTCAAGGATCGCTTGTTGCGGTTCTCCCGTCAGCGTCTTGAGGTAAAATTGGATGGGGGTGTCATGCCACGCCAGCAACGCCATGTCGAAAAAGGTCCACTCGCCCATGCTTTCCGAGTTTGGCTGGCCATCGTCAATTTTGTTGATCTCGTAGGTTACCTCCGCGCCTGTGATCGGACTTCCTCCCATTATGCTGAGAAAACGCGGGTGCTGGATTCCTGCGGTCCGGAACAGCAGGCGAATCTTGGGCGTTTTGTAGACTTCCGGGGCCCGGAATGTTCGGAACTCGTTGGGAACCCCCAATTCATTCAGGGCTGCTTCATCGAGAGCGCCCAGTGACTTGGCGTCGCGAAAACTCCCCTCAATCTTCCAATCGGGATTCCGGTAATCATCGCTGGGAGTAGGGAACCAGGTGGCAAACGCAACCAATTCGATTTTCTCATTTCCCGAGAGCCCCTTCGCCCAGCGGTTGGGGAGTTTCGTCTTGGTGATTTTGGCTTCGGCAGAATAGTCGAGAACGAATTCGTCGGAAATTCCCGGTATCACCTTCGGGAGCCGCATTGGCTCCAATGCTGATTGGCCGCTTTCCCGTCTTTGCTTCGTAGGCTCCAGAAGATCCAGCCAGCCATCCTTGTATCCCCGTGTTTTTCGACTCTCAGTGGGGGAACTGAACAGCTCCGGGTCGATGGTTTTGGCTCGATGGGTAAGGCCGACCGAAACGAAAACACCGAGGAAAATCAACGCCAGACCAACACGTTTCAACCGGGAACGCATCTCCTCAGGCTAGGAGATCCCGCCGAAAAAGGGAAGCTTTACCGTGAATTTTGTGAAAAAAGTGATCAGCGGGACGGGTGTCCTCGAGCGCCCCCCTCGGTGTCGTTAAGACACCGTCGTGATGTCCCTTGTCACTTCATTGCCCCGAGGCGTTGCCACCGCGTAGCATTTGCGGCGATCATTGGGGTCCGTGCGGCGAACGGCGAGACCGCAATCTTCCAGTCGATCCATGAGACCGGTTGTTGCTGCGCGAGTGATCGAGAGGGCATCGCTGATTTCTGCCATCGTCTTATCCTGGTCGCGCAAAAGCATCAGCGCTCTAACGACGTTAATGGACAAATCAGAAGGAACGGACATGAGATCGACCACCATTCGCGTGCGATCCTGAGCTGATTGAGAATTGGTCATGGGAGATTGGGACAATTGTTTGATGCGGTTTCTTGGTTTCATTTATGAGAAGCTTGGTCTGCGTTGGTATCATAATTAATAAAACCAAGAAATCAAACTTCGATGAAAGTAAAGTAACCGAAAGTTTTTATTCAGGCAAGCTGGAGATTGTGGAAATTAGACGAAAATCTCCGAAATTAGAACTTCCAAAAATACGGCACCAAAAATGTGGCCACCAACCAAAGGGTGAGATTGAGGGGAACGCCAATTTTCGGGAAGTCGCTGAAGCGGTATCCGCCAGCCCCGTAAACGTACGTATTGGTCTGATAACCAATGGGTGTTGCAAAGCTCGCGCTACACCCCAGCATCATCGCGACGATAAGGGGACGGGCATCGACCTGAAGCTCCACGGCGATCCCAATGACGATCGGTGTGAGCAAGGCTGCCACCGCGTTATTGCTTATCATCTCAGTTAAAATTGAGCTCAGCAGGTAGATGATCGACAAGATCACAACCGGTGAGGCCGTCCCGAAAATCCCGGTCACGCCACTGGCCATAAACCCGGCGGCTCCGGACACTTCCATGGCTTTTCCGAGCGCCAACATCCCAAAAATGAGAAAAACGATGTTCCACTGGACCGAGGAATACGCGTCCTTGGCGGGAATGCACTTGGTCAGAATCATCCCGAGAGCAGCCAAGAGGGCGAAGGCCGGGATGGCTGGAGGATGAACGGCGGCCCCAATGATAAACAGAAGAACCATGCTGACTCCGAACCAAAGCTTCTGCGGGCGGGGAGGGCGGCTTCTCGGCTCGTTCAGGGAAACGAAATTGCGTCCCCGTTGAAGTTGATTGATGGCGTCGACCGGGCCTTCGAGCAGAAGCGTGTCGCCGAATTCCAGCTTCACGTCGCCAAGATCCTTCTTTCGGGCCAAATCGCGTCCCATGCGATGCACGGCCAAAATGTGGACGCCGTATTTCTGGCGAAACTTCGCCTCCCGCAAGGTGTGGCCAACAATTTCGCTTTGCGGACCGACGATTCCCTCCATCAGTTTCAACTCCCGGGTCTCCAACTGCTTCAGGTTGAGATTTCGATACGCACCGAAGCTGATTCCCTCGGTTTCCTTGAGATCCTCGAAACTTGTTCCATGCAACGTGATGAGAAGACGGTCGCCGGATCGAACTTTCAGTTTGTCCAACGGAGCCTGAAGGACTCGACCGCGACGTCGAACTTCCAACACCTCGGTTTCCGGGATCTCGTTGAGCAACGTCTCGGGAAGCGTTTTTCCGACGAGCGGAGAATCGTCTTCGACGCTGAATTGAGTCAGAAAACTGCGTTTTTCGGGCGGTTCGAGGCTTTCCTCCAGCGTTTTGCGCTTTGGCAGCAGCTTTCGGCCCAGCGTGCCCAGATAAACGAATCCGACCAGTGCGTAGATGATGCCGATTTTCGACATTTCAAACATGCCGAACGCTTTCTCATCGGGTTGATACTGCGAGTAGAGGTCCGCAATGATGAGGTTGGTTGAGGTGCCGGTCAGCGTGCAGGTGCCCCCCAGAATGGAGGCGAAGCTGAGGGGAATGAGCAGGCGCGAGGCGTTGAGACCCAGCTTTTTGGCGACGCTCGTGACGATCGGCAGAAAAACGACGACGACTGGCGTGTTGTTGACGAACGCAGAAAGGACTGCCGCGATGAGCATGAGGGTAAACATCACCCGCAATTCGGATTTTCCGGCAATTCGCTCGAAAAAGTCGCCCATGATGTCAATCGCGCCGGTGCGCTCCAGCGCGGCGCTCAAGACGAACATGCAGGCGATGGTAATCGGGGCCTGGTTGCTGAAAACCTGGAGCAGCTGCTCAGTGTTCAGAACCGTGATGAAAGAGACGCCGAGTGCGCCAATCGCCACCACATCTGGTGCCGCCCATTCGCGAAAAAAGGCAAGGGCAACGAACGCGACGATCAGAAAAACCAGCCAGATTTGGACCGAGGCTCCCAGAAACGGGATTTGGAGAAATTCTTGATATCCGGGGATGATCTCGGGCATTGCGGCAATCTTGCGAGAACGGCTGCGATTGCAATCAGTGGATTCGAAGGCGCGGGAACAAATTGCGAAAGGGAGTTTTCTGCCTACTGATCGTTCGTAACGGATTGACGATGGCGTTTTCTCAAGAATTTCATGATTTACCGCTTCAGCGGCTCCAAGAGCTTTCTCTCTCGGCTTCGCTGGAGGAGGCTTCGCGTGCCATGGAGGGGGCCCAGTCATCGCTCACGGCGTTTGCGCGTCTCATTTCACCGGCCGCGTCTCAATTGCTCGAGCCACTTGCCGCAAGGTCGCAGGCGTTGACTCGGCAACGCTTTGGAAAGGTGATTCGTTTTTTTGCGCCGCTCTATCTCTCCAACGAGTGCGTCAACAACTGCCAATACTGTGGGTTTTCGCGCGATAATCCGATTCTGCGAGTCACGCTGGAAATCGATGAGGTGGTGAGGGAAGCGCGACAGCTGGCAGCTCAGGGGTTTCGCAATGTCCTTCTCGTTTCGGGGGAGCATCCCAAGTTCGCTTCCAACAACTACATTGCAGACTGTGTCGAAGCGTTGCGTGAGGAAATCCCGGGGATTGCGCTCGAAGTCGGCCCGATGGAGGTGGCGGACTATCAGAAAATGGTCGAAGCCGGTGCCGAAGCTCTCGTTGTCTATCAGGAGACCTACGAAACCGGGATTTACTCGCAGGTTCACACCGCGGGACCAAAGAAGAATTTTGATTGGCGACTCGATACGCCCGAGCGCGCCTACGAAGCAGGTTTCCGGCGACTCGGGATCGGCGCGTTGTATGGATTGGCGGATTGGCGCTTCGAAGCGCTCGCCGTGGCCGCGCACACTCTTCACCTTCAGCGCCACTGCTGGAAGTCGCAACTCACGATCTCTCTGCCCCGGCTTCGGCCTCACGCGGGAGAATTTGAGCCGCTGACCCACATTACCGATCGCGAGTTGGTTCAACTGATCTGCGCCTTTCGTCTGTTGCTTCCCGATGTTGGGATTGTGCTTTCGACCCGGGAACCGGCTTCCCTGCGGGACGGGATCATCCCTCTCGGCATCACTCACGTGAGTGCCGGCAGCCATACCGAGCCGGGGGGATACACCGGAGCTGGAAACGAGAATCTGCATCTGACCAAACGGGGGCGCGTCGAGGAATTGTCGCCGGAGATCAAGGCAACCAAGGATTGCTCGAAAGCGACCGGACAGTTCGATATCGCGGACGAACGTTCGCCGGAAGAAGTCGCGGACCTTGTTCGTGGACTTGGCTATGATCCCGTCTGGAAGGACTGGGATGCCGAGTTACTTCGTTAGTGTCGCCTTTTTCGTTGAGAAGCAATCCGGTCGGGATAGGGTGAGCGCTTCAACCAAATCGCTACCTACCATTTTGCAACTCGCCTGCCTCGACCTCGAAGGAGTCCTCATCCCGGAAATCTGGATCAATTTTGCCGAACGCACGGGAATTGATGCGCTCCGGGCCACCACGCGCGACATTCCTGACTATGATGAACTGATGACCATGCGGCTCAACATTTTGGATGAGCATAACCTGGGCATTGGCGATATTCAGGAAGTGATCGACGGAATGGGGCCGCTTCCGGGGGCCTACGAATTCCTGAACTGGCTCAAGGAACGGTTTCAGGTCATCATCCTCTCCGATACGTTTTATGAATTTGCGGCGCCTCTCATGCGCCAGCTCGACTTTCCGACCCTCTTCTGCCACAAGCTCGAAATCGATGACGCGGGCAAAGTGAAGAACTATCATCTTCGTCAGCCAGACCAGAAGCGGAAATCGGTGCAAGCGTTCCACGGATTGAACTTTAAGGTGATCGCTGCCGGAGATTCCTACAACGATACCACCATGCTGTCGGAAGCCGATGCCGGGATTTTGTTCTGTCCGCCGCAAAACGTGATTGATGAGTTTCCCCAATTCCCCGTCACCAAGGATTATGAGGCTCTGAAGGCGGAGTTTCTCGCCGCCCAGGCCAGGATCGGTTGACGCGGGGAAAGCCCCGCTCATGGTTGCGGGATGAAACCCGTCTTCCTCGCGATTTTCCTGGCCCTGACTTCTTCCGCGGTGATCGCGGAACAGCCCAACATCGTCCTCATGCTGGCTGATGATCTGGGTTGGGGAGATTTGAGTTGTTACGGCAGCCCAAATACCCAGACTCCAAATCTCGATCAACTCGCGGCGGATGGAATGCGCTTCACCGACTTTTACGCCGCGTGCGGAGTTTGTTCGCCATCGCGTGGTGCGTTGCTGACGGGGCGATTTTCGGTTCGTGCCGGGATTTACAGCTGGGTTCACATGTCCCAGAAGATGCATCTTCGGGTCGAGGAAACGACGATTGCGGAGCTGATGAAATCTGCCGGTTATTCCACCGCGCACATTGGCAAATGGCACCTGGGCTATGACTTGGTAAAAGGGAGCGGGCCGGGACCAAATCCAGGCGATCACGGTTTCGACTACTGGATGGGCACCGGGAACAACGCCAATCCTTCGCACAAAAATCCCAACAACTTCGTCCTCAACGGCGTCGCGCTTGGTGAGGTGGAAGGCTTCTCCTGCCAGATCGTCGTCGACAAGGCAATCGGTTGGTTGGACGAGCATCGCGAAAAGGAGAAACCGTTTTTCCTCAACGTCTGGTTTCACGAGCCTCACGCGAAAGTGGCCGCTCCGGAGGAACTTGCGGCTCGGCACAAAGGGAAAAAGAATCCGCACTACTACGGTTGCATCGAGAACATGGACCTTGCGGTCGGTCGATTGCTCGAACATCTCGAGTCGATCGGAGCTACCGACAACACGTTGGTTATCTTCACCAGCGACAACGGAAGCTATATGGCAGGAAGCAATGGATCCCTGAAGGGCCGGAAAACCTCGCTTTGGGAAGGCGGAATTCGGGAGCCCGGAATTTTTCGTTGGCCTGGAAAAATCAAGTCAGGCCAGGTTTCCTCGGCCCCGGCGGGATTGGTCGATATTCTTCCCACGCTCTGTCAGGTTGCGGGAGTGGATGCTCCAACCGATCGGACCCTTGATGGAATCAGTCTTCTACCTTTGTTTGCCGGGGAGAAGTTGGAACGTTCAAAGCCACTCTATTGGTTTTACAACCCCTCGCGCCCGGTTTGTGTGATCCGCGATGGCGACTATTGCCTCATCGCTGACCCGGAAATCGATCTTCCCCGCCAAAACATGTTCAAGGAGGAGTTCATCGGAGATATCAAGAAG
>TARA_R110002096_G_scaffold135396_2_pt1 | contig 23711 bp, 11 predicted proteins | sample TARA_R110002096 | Tara Oceans TARA_R110002096 (sample SAMEA4397295) | marine metagenome | biome: Polar Biome; feature: [DCM] deep chlorophyll maximum layer (ENVO:01000326); material: water (ENVO:00002006), including particulate matter (ENVO:01000060) such as... | depth 35 m
TTCGTCCATGATCATAATGTCTGACTTTGGTAGGGTTGAGACGTTGGTTAGGGCAATACGAATGGCGATAGCTGCAAGCGTTTTCTCTGCTCCAGAAGCCATCTCTAAAGGTCGTGCTTCGTACTTTGGATGCTTGATGAAGATGTCTAGTTTGTTTCCTTCTGCCTCGAAGAAGATGTCGAAGTCGGTAACGTTTGCCAGGACTGTGCTGACCTCATCGTTGATAAGGGGAAGCATCCGCTTCACCACATCATAACTGATACCATTAGGGTGAGTACAGCGCATAAACAAGTCGTAGGCAGCGTACTCTGTCCGTAGGTCTTCAAGTTCCTGCTTCTTGGATTTAATATTTGCAATCTGTGTTTCAATCCCGCCATGTTGTTTTACAAGGTCTAGGATCTTTGTTTCGCAGATAGAAAGACTGCTCTTTATCTTAATAATATTTTCTTTGAGATCATCTTGTTCCTGAATGAGTTCTTCTCTGTTTTCAATTGCGTCCTTGTTTAACTCGTAGACTTCAATTCTAGTTTCAATCCCAGCAATCTCATTAGTAAGCAAGTGGATTTTGTTTTTAGTTTGCGCCAAAAGTAGGTCAAGGTTAGTACCCTCCGTAGAAAGGTCAGCATATTCTTTGTCTCTATCTTTATAAAGTTTCTTTTCTTTCTCCAGTGTTTCCACATCCATCTCTTCCAACATGTCAGTGAGATTTCTGTGGCGCTGACCCAAAAGAGTCAGAGTTTTCTTCACCTCTTGAAGAAATTCCTTAGCTTCATAAGCGTCTTTGATATATTTGCGGAGACCACACTCAGGACCGCAAGGTACTTCGTCAAGAGCACTGAGCTTCTTTTCATAGGTATTTCTGTTGTTTTCTTCAATAGCGATCTGATTTTGAATAGTGGTAACATCTTTTTGTAGGTCTTCGCAGCGAGCAATCTGAGAACGTAGTGTGTCTGCATCCGTAGCATCAAGAAGTTTCTTTAAAACTTCCGCTTGAGTCAAAATATCTTCCTTCTGCCTTTTAGTCTGGGCTGATTTAAGATGGAAGTCTGAGCGTTCTTGTTTCGCTCTCGTAAGTCTCTTTGTCTCTTTTGATATATTGATAAGCTCAACCGGAACAGATGCGAAAAGTCCATCAATTTCTTTTACTCGCTCGGAGATAGTGTCTAACTCGGTAGTTAGTTTTGAACACTTCCTTTCCTGTTTCACTCGGTCCTTTTCATTATCGGACATTTGAGCAACGAGTTGCGTAATATTTTCATCAAAGTTATTATCTTCCAATTTTCTTAAGAGAGCACGGGTTTCAATGCTGTCATTCTTAGAGGCTCGGAACTTCTTCTCAAACTGGTCAAGGTCCAAGAACTTGGCTAGGATTTCCTTGCGCTTGGTTGAACCCTCATTGATAAAAGTCATCGCACCCATCTGGCTAGACATGCTAGTCAACAAGAAATCATCAATTGAGCCAAAGATTTTACGAATGGCTTTATCTGTCCCATTACGGTCTAACGAGTTCATACTTGTTTCTTCACCGGTCGCTGGGTCAATCATTGAGAATTCTACATCGGTCTTTGCTTCATCGGTTTCTTCACCGTGCAACTTCTTTTTATATTTCTCCGACTTTCTCTCAATGATGTAGGCTTTGCCATCAATATCAATCTCAACACGACCGCAGCCGCTTTGTTTATTTTGGTTGATGATGTTAAGGTTCTTGCGATTATTCTTACTGATAGAGTTATAAATCGTATACAACGCACTATCAATCACAGAACTCTTGCCGGAGTAGTTTTTACCAAAGACTCCAACAACGCCGTTAAGCTTCTCGAAGTTGATGGTGTTTCCTTCTCCGTAATTGAAGAGGTTGTCCCACTGCATACTTTTGAGGGACCACTCTACATTTCGTAAGCCAGCATCTTCGCCGTTGACTTGGGAGTCATACTTGGAGTTCAGTTGAAAGACTTTCTCCAATGTCTTGTCGTCTGGTTCATATTCTTTTAAGTATTCCCGAATAAGTCGCTCTTGGACTGCGGGGTCTCGTAGGTTTTCTGTGTTGCCTAAATCATCAACATTTACACTATCCCTTTTTAGTCCCGCCTTATTCACGAAAGATAGGCTTTCAGGCTTAAAGCGGCTCTTGGCAATGTCCATCACCCGACGAATCTTATCTAGGGACACCTTGTGGTGAGTTACCACACGAAGTCGTGCTCCTTCTGGGATATCCAACTTGTTAGGAAGGTCCCCCTTCTCGGTCATTTCGATTGTCATAAAGGGCTTGATATTTTCAATAAGATGGTGCTCCACACAGAAGTCAGTCTTGTTGTAAATATCCCAAATCAAGAAACCTTTGTCGTTAGTTTCCCCATGGTTCTGTTGGATGGTTGACCCGCAGTAGCGGATGGTTCCTGACTCGTTGAGCGTCTGGTTGGTCTTGTGAATATCTCCCAGCATGGCGTAATCAAACTTCTCGAACACCTTGATATCGTGATCGCCGTGGTCCATAATCCAACCCATATCGGTTTTGCTATTATTAATTGCTCCATGATAAAGAGCGATGTTGATAGCCTCTGGGTCTGTTGGGTCTTGCCAGTTGGTCTCGTCAAAGATTGACAAAACGTTAAGAGTCAAGTCATCCTCTAATTGAACCTCCCCCGAATATTTGTGGAGCACAAGACTTGGATGATTAAGCGCCTCTACGATTGGAGTGATAGCATCTTGCCGATTGGAGTTCCGTAGGTTGCCGTCGTGGTTACCCAAGATAATGTGGGTCTCAGCAATATCAGCCAAGTTCCTTAAGAAGTCTGTGGCTAGTTCAAAATATTCTGGTGAGAGTTGTGTCTTGGTATGAGCCAAATCGCCGCAGTGAACGATATAGTCTACGTTCTGCTCTCGCAGGGTCTTATAAATTTCTTCAAATGCCTGGCGATACTCATGGTGGTATTTCAGATTTTTGATATGGGTGTCCCCGAAATGCGCTATTCTCATAATATCCTCTTATTTAAATTGCTAAAGCAGCACGCAAAAGAAATGTGTCAGAGTCAAATGGCTCCGCAGCCTCTTTTCTCGCTTGGTATTCTTGTTTTGTCATTTCACCAACATCGTTATACGGAGCAATGGGCACTTTATATACTTCCAAGTCATATTGTAACAGAGCCTTGATAAGTTGTAAAGCCTTCTTTTCGGCGTCTGGATCTAAAGCAACATATACTGGGGTATCATTGTAGGCTAGTTTTTGGAACAATTTACTCTCTTCTCTCAACGTAGACCCAAGAAGTGGTATAGAATTTGGTCCCGCAACAATCGCATCAAAAACACCCTCTACTAGAGATACATCAGATGTCCAATCTACATACAGATCATTGAATATAATATCTTTGTTGCCGGGTCCGTTCAAATAAGGTGGCCAGTTATCTTTGGTCCATGACCTTGCTGTAAAAAAGTTGCAATAACCTTCAATACCAAAACTTGGGATAACTATTCTATTCTCGTATTGACCAACTGCACAATAACCAATCTTCCACCTGAGAATATCTTCTTGAGTGATTCTTCTAGCCCGAAGATATGCAAGGGCTCTGTTATCTAAAATGCTTGGCACACCTGTAAGTGTTTTAAACTCTTCAGGAAGATCAATTCGTTGTTCTTGTTCCAGAGTGATAGCGAATATGTCATCTAGATCCCCCGAATGGGCGTCGCCTTCTAGATCCCTCCAGGCGTCTAGGTGCCTTTTAGATCCCCACCTTCTAACGATTCTCTTTAGATTCTTCGTTCTCCAGTCGCAGACCCAACATTTTGCCACATTTTTTTCAAAGTTAATTGATAGTTTTCTTTTGTGGTGCCCGCAACACATTGAAGGGTAGAGATACTCTTGGTTTTGACGACTTGGGGTCCCAAGAATATCTGTGACGATTCTTTGTTTTTTAACTGTGATCATATCCAATGATACAAGAGTACCATTTTATTGTCAAGTGTTATTTACAATTTATCTAGCTGATTGGCGATTCGGGTGCAGCACCCGCTGCTGGTTGGTCCATCAATGATCTTAAGTCTGCAAAAAGTTGCTCCATGGTTTCTTTATCTTTTTGCGCTTCTGTTGGTAAAATCTCACGAATCTTTTGAGCTAATGCTTTAGTGTCAACATCGACAGTGACTGCACCACCAGCAATTTCTATTTCATCTTGCTCTTGTAAACCTTCATGGTGCATACCCTGACTGTGCTTATATTCGTATTCAAGATAATGTTTAACACTACCAATATAGTCAGCGATTTTAGTCATCTTACTTTGGATCCAAGCTGGCAACTCTGCATCCTCTGGCACATTATCATAAAGCTCTTGAGCATAATTCATAGTTTTGTACATTTGTTGTTTAGCCATTGACCCTTCGTGATCTTGCTTCTTCATAGGTGAATGCATGGGTGGGTTAGCGCCGCACATCTCATCGATCTGTTCTTTAATCATTCGCATTAAAACGTCTTTGTTTAGCTCGTTCATTTCTTATCATCCTCTTTTTTGTTTTTAGAGTCTTTATCTCTATCACCTAAAAGACCTGTAGTTCCTTTAGTATCTGGGCTTTCGCCTTTTTCAAAATCAAAATCAGCAACCTTATCTGTAGGCTCCTTCATGATATCGTCAGTCTCTTTCTTTCCGGCTTTTCTACCCTTACTAAAAGCATCAACCGCTGCCTTAGCAGCGGCACCACCAACTGACCCACCAGCCAGTGCGCCGAGTGCTGTTGCTGCTGCTCCAGCACCCTTTGCAGCGCCGCCTGTTGCTGCGCCGGCTATATCTTGAGCAGTCTGCCCAGCTAAAGCTTTGGCGGGAGCGGCTGCGGCGGAAACTTTGCGCCTAAATCCACCTGATTGTTTTTTTGGTGCTTCTTCACCAGACTTCTTTTTAGGGGCAAACCTTTGCCGAAGAGCCTGTACACCTTTAGTTGCTTTCTCTCCTGCCGCCTGGGCTTTTCCTTTTACTTTGTCAGCTACCTTAGCGGCTTTGGCTGCCTTATCTTTTACATCTACTGATTTTAGTTTTTCTTTTGCTTTCTCAGCCGCCTTAGCAACTTTCTCTGCTTTCGCCTCTAAGTCTTGCTCTCGCAATACAGCGACGGTTTCTTCTAACACAATATCAAAAAGATCAGATTCTGTGAGGATCTTACTTCTTTCCTCACGAATAAATTGCCTAAGCTTGTTTTCTGTTATCTTACTCATGTTTTATGCTCCGCCTGCTAAATCTTTATATTTTGAACCATCAAAACCTTTAGGTGGAGTATACCATTCTGGGACATCACCATCTACAATTTGTTTTGCTTCGGGAGTTAGCTCTCCAGTTTTTGGATCATAAATGCTTGTAAATTCTGTTTGTCTAGGGTCGGCTCTAAGATTTGTTTTCTTTTGTGCAGCAAGCTGTTCCGCTTCACCTTTTTTCCATGCTGCTTTCATTTTAGGTGACTGGACCCAAGTCTTAAAGATGTTCTCATCCATATTACTTAGCTTCTCAACAAAAGCTTCTATTTCTTCTTTTTCTGCGGGGTTTAGCATCTCTCTACCGTTAGCAACCCCTCGCCCAATTAGCCTTTCAGATGCTTGATCGACACCCCTCTTCTTAATACTCTTGGTAACATCAAGTGGCGAATTAGCTTTTGCTATATCAAATGTAAATTGTCGGTCGAAGTGAGGTCCGTATTTTTTCCAATAGTAATCGTCGGGCGCATCAGTTTTTGCCGCTGGCGTTTTACCAAATGCTGATTTATCTCTTTGCATCAGCGTATTATGAATAGCATTAAACTTATTGACTTGAGCTTTTGCGTTTAGTGCCGCCACAATTGCCCTCTTCTTTTGTGGGTCTTTTTCAGCAGCGGCATTTTTCTTGAGCTTGGCTTCCTGTTCTGGGCTCATTGACATGGCTGCTTTCTCAGCCGCCGTTCCACCCGCAGAATCTGCACCCTTAAGACCAGCTTCTCGCTTTTCTTCATATGCCTTAATCTCTTCTGGGCTCATCTCAGCCTTTTGCTCATCAGATAACTCTGGGGGTGTCCCGGCGCTTGTATCACCAGTTGGTTGATCACCTGCTTTTTCTCCCGCTGCTTTTATAAGAAAGCCTAGTTTCTCATCGAACATCTTATTAAGACCTTTTATCTCAGCACCAGCCTTTTTAAGCTCAGGGCTATCTGAATCGAGTAAGAACTTTGATAGTGTTGATAGTTGAGGAATAATATTCTTCGCTAAAGTTTCTGCGCCCTTGGATACGTCTGCGAGGTTATTATATGACATGTCTTCAGTACCTGCTTCAACAGGTTGTTCAGCGGCAGGTTCCGTCGAATCATCAGCAGGTGCCTCAGTGTCTGCTTTCGCTGGCTCTTCACTTTCAGCCCCTGGGGACTCCTCAGCAGGAGCGTCGGCAGCGGGCTCTTCTTCAGTTGGCGCTTCAGTTTCTTTTTCCGCATCCGTAGCCTTAGCAGCTTTAGCTTTTTCTTTCTTGGCTTGCTGTCTTGCTCTCTTCTTTTGGCGGCGACCTCTTTTACTTTTCTCATCGAGAATCTCGCTATCCGATTCGGATAGGATCTCTTCAATCGTAGCTTGGATCTCTTTCTTCCGTTGAATCGTTTTGAGATTCTCTAATACTCTTTGTGTTAGTTCATCTTTGGTCGTCTTCATAAATTATAAACCTCGCAGAGTAAATAGTTACTTAATCAACTAAAACTATTTTCTCGGATAGAAATCCTTCGTTGTTTTCATTCCGCAACAGAAACTCACCCGCTCTCGCTATGACAATAGCGTCGGCTCGATCATCAGTCCCTTTTTTATAGTTCTTGCCCCCACGAGCCATTTCATACTTAAAGGCTGTTTTTTCTTTTTCTATAACTGATTCAATAACCATCTTCTTTCTTTGGGGTCCTTTGGTTCCACGAGGAAAGGAAAGACCATAAAGTGATCTAGCTGTATTAACGTTTAGGTACACAGGATTCAAACCAAATGTGTCATAGCACATCCAAGAAATAATACCGTTAAACTTTGCGAGCTTTACAATTGTATCTGCCTTGGATCTCCCAGGTATAAATTTCATAAGAGCAGTTTCAATAAACAAGTCTTTGATAGCATGGTTATTGTTAATTTGCCAGAGTTCTGCCCCAACAAGTTCAGCCTTTGAAAAAACACTGTCAATTTTTGTCAGGTCAATATGCTCGCTGACAACCAGTTCTTTGGTCTCTGGGTTTACAATTGCAACGCCAACTATACTGGTTGATATATCTAATCCGAGTATCATAGATTATAGTATATTACAAGTCAAGCTTAAGTTTAAATGTATATGAGTCTTCTTCTCTTTTTCTTATTGGCTGAGCAAGCTTAGCAATAGCTATTAGGTTTCTATTCTCATCATATACACCAACTTTGGAAATAAACGTTTGTTTCTCAAAGCTTCCCGTTGTATTAGCGAATGGACTTTCAACAGTATTTTTAATAGGTGTTTCATCATTTTCAATAAAGCTAGAAGAATTATTACTAGATGTTCTGATTGTCCCACTAACGCTGCTAGAGATAAACGTTGGATTCAAAGAATTATTCATTTCACCGCTATTAGCATGAGCCATCATTGTTACAACGGGCACTGTGTGCGTACCCTTAAACTCTAGGGAAAAAACAGTTTCTCTAGGTTTATTGGTGCCAGCGTGGTGTGATCCAAAATAAATCCAACTTGCAGTTACACGAGCAGCAGTGCCTGCGTAAGTGTCGTTGACGGCAGCTACTGTGTCACTTGAGGTAAGTGCCAAGAAGCCCTCGCCGTAAAGTGCCACTCCCACAACAGATCCTGAGTTGCTTCCTGTAATGCAAATGAGTTCACCATTTCTTCTAATATCTTTTGCTCTACCAACAAGAGTACCACTGTGGAATATTTTTAAATCAAGACTGCCAGGCTTAATCCTAGAGCCAAACATTATACTAGGGATTGAAATTAAGTTGACTGTGCTCCCAGAATAATATGTTTCATAATCATATACAGGTGACAAATATTTGTAATAATCAAAAGTTGTCCTCATGGCATGTAATCTTAGTCTTTCGCTTGCACCAAGACCATCAGAGGAATCAAAAAGCTGTCTAGCAATAGATGCAGTAAGAGGATACTCACCTTGGATTGTTGACCCATAAGCGGAGCCTGTAAAGCTTGATACGGGTGTTGAGTTAAGGCGAATTAATCCTCCGCCCTTTTCCACAAAAGGAAAAATCCTGGCTTCGCCGGCTGCTCTATTTACATTGTACTCATATAAATTAACGGTGCCTGTCTTAATATCGACACCTTCATATTTTCTATTGTTTATGTATTCGGTACCGTTCCACATCACAAACTCATATTGTGGATGTGTTCGTATTTCATTTACATATATGTCATTTGGCCCAAATTGACGAAGGTACGACATTCTACACCTCCGTTAGTAATCCAGCCTCACTCGAACGGTCAACTCATTGCTTGGCGTTTTCTTGAGAGGTTCACTTAATTTACCTACAGCCAACAACTCATTGTTAGGACCATATAATCCAACTGTTGTAATATAGGATACAGGTTCCGCTCTTGAATCATCTGCCTTCACACGAATCTTACTATCTTTGAGGTAAGTTGGGTTACTGCTATAGTTAAACTCATTTGCGTTTGCTCGGCAAAAGTAGATTGTCGAGTTTAGTTCAGTAGTATTGTTAAACGAAACATTACCAAGTCTGTGGCGCAGGGCGTTGCAGGCACCAGAAATCGATGAACTTGCAAACAGTCTAAAGATTGAGTTAAGTGGTCCTGGTTCAGAGAAACCTGCGACTGATGCAGTGTGTGTCATGTCCATTTCTGGGAAGTGTTGTTCATCCAAGATACCATGCCCAGCAATCGAAGTGTCTCCCTTGACATTATTGTGGAAAATAGATGAACTCAGAACAACAACACCTGCTTGATAGAAAATCAACCCAACGTTAGCACTTGCAGAGACAACGGCTCTGGTTTCGTTACCAGTGGATGGTCCACCAGTTAGAGTGTTGGTTTTAAGAATGCCATATTCGCCTGCTGGTGAATTTGTTTTGTATGATGTTTCAGCATTTGTATCAGTGATACTAAGTGAAGCACTAAATGCTTTGTCGTAGTTTGGTTCTAGTCCAAGGTCAATCTGGAAACTTCCCTTCTTAATTTCATCTTTGCCGAGAAGTCGAGAAATATTAATAAAGTAGCAAGACCGAATCTTTGATCCGCCGGTAAGATCACCATCGGCATCAAACTCACGAATGTTACCATCAGAGTCATGACCCATAAGTACTTGAGCCATTTGGTTGTAGATATTGATCTTTGATTTCTGCTGCTTATAACCAGCCACAGAGGAGGCACTAATGGGAGAGTTTGAACTATACCCCATAGTAAGATCAAAAATATGGTTAGCCGAAGAACTTAAGAAAGGATAATCAAAAACAGATTGGAATAATCCGTGACTGTAATCTTTGATATTTCTTTCTTGTCCTTGTGGTCCATAAGTACCAGAAACGATTGTACCCGTAATTGGAATCGACTCATGAAGCCTATTCCTAGTATCAATAACGTCTCCGGGCAAAAGTGTTTTAAAAGTTGTAGCCATTGTTAAATCCTATTTCTAAAATGCCTTTAATAATCTTACAGGGATATCCACCCTGTAGCCTGTGGTGAACCCAGTAATGCGTACCGTGGTGTCAATAAATCTTAACCCGGTTGATAAACCAGATGCCCCTAGGGCAGTAGTGCTAGTAATTGTGCTTCCAAAAGTAGTGAATAAATAGTCGGTTGTTTCTGCATCTTGAGCAGCCTTCAAACCAAATCTAAATCTATAGCCAGGTCTACCATTAACAGCAGTGTCAGCCTTCTTATTACCATCATTGTCAGTTTCAATAGTTTCAAAATATTTATCAGGACCTAAGTTTTCTGCGCCGCCCTGGAATGAAACAAAGTAACTAGCGATGTTATCATCGTCAATAAAGCTTGGAGATAATACGGCTCTTGAATTATTGACGTTACCAGGGGAACATAAGTTCATCAGTCTATTATCGACCTCAATAATGTATTGTGATTCTCTTAGTTCAGAGCCAAGCCCAAGTGGCTGGACACCAGTAGCATTGTTGTCCAGACCTTGGTCCAGAGTCAATGGCTCATTCTTTCTTGGGTTAGAAAAGAACGTACCGTCACCAAATAATAGCCCCTGTAGTTTATCATTACCAACGCCAGCATCGAAAGCATCACTAGTTGTTTTGTCTACTGACAAAAGGATAGCGCCGTTTGAACTTGCTGCATGGCTGTTGCCAATTGTAAGCATAAGTTGAGGCCCAAGGTTTTGGTTCAACTTCTTGACGGGCAAATATAAAAGATTGTTGTTGGCGATAGTCAACAACTTAGATTTCATTGTCGAAGTGTTATTGGTAAAAGCTTCAAATACTGGAGACTGTAAAATATCTAAGTCTCTATTCGCCCCTGCTGCGCCGGTAGCGTATAGCTCATAGTTTACCTCATCATCACCAAAAGCAAACTTTACGATTCGGAAACTTCCGTCACCTCTCGCTAACTGGCGTCTGCCAGTGTCCGTTAAAACCGCATCTAAGATGATATCACCGCTATTGTCTAAGAATGACATAATAACTCCCTTTCATAAAACGAATCAAATTAAATAGTTCCTGAAATTCATTTTGTTCATTTTATTCTTCTTGTGATCTTCCCTGGAATTGCGCCAGGTAAGGCTCATAGTTACCTTCACCAAAAACTTGTTTTAATCTGTTCTCTAATTGCAGATCAAAATCGGTGAGGTCAACGTTTGCTGATTGTAGTTGATTCCTAATTTGTTCTAGCCTATTTTCTATCAAAGCAGGGGTGGTGTCCAGAAGACCATACCTTAATCTGACAAGATCGTTAAGGACTTCATCGGTCCTAATCATGGTCGGAGGTTTGAAGTTTAAGTTTAGGTCAACTTTTCTGCCAGTATCCTTAGATGTAATCCTCACCTTAAATTTAGAACCTAGTGTTTTCTCAGGCAATTGCCCGATTGCTGCCTCGGTTGCCGCAGCAGAAGTTTGTAAGACATAAGGGTCAATCATAATAAATTTTCTCATACTCTTGAGATCTTTTTGGTTTTTTGGTCTAACGGGTTTGAACGCTTTAATCACCGGGACGACCTGTCCTTTGTCCTCACTAATATAGACCTTATAAATTTCTGTTGGATTAGAGAAGTTTCCTTGATTATCAACAGCACGAAAAGTATAATAATAATTTGTGTTTGGTTGAATATTATCTGTGTATGCTTGTCCAAACACCCTAACAACATCTTTTACTTTATTACCAGAAAAGGCGGCATAAGGTGATCTTGGGTCTGGTTCGCTAGTGGTACGATAAACCTCAAACCTCTCTAGATCCTCACCCTCACTAGCAAATTCTAAATGTCCTTCAGGGAGATCAAAATTCTCTAACAATTGTGCATCTCTGATTCTTGCGAAAATGTCAGCGTCGCCAGGCTCGATTGGAATATAAGGTATGGAGTTATCTTGATCATTGACATCAATATCTTTTGATGGGAAAATTTTATCTGTTTGTCCATTAAAGTTTATCAATATTTGGCGGCTGTTATTTCTAAATGGCACAATATCGACATGAGGTGGAACAGGGGGTCGATCAAGAACAATAGTTGCTGGCAGGGAAACTCCTAGTTTTCCACCCGATTCATATACTACAGACGAGACAGGAACCTTTGCCAACAATAACCTATTGCGAGAATAGATATTCATTGCTGTATTCAATTCAGTTAGGTTCGCTGCGCCGTCACGAACTAATTGAGAAGCATTAGAGTTACTGGTATTAAAATCAGCACGATTCCTTTTTGCCTCATCATACACTTGCTTAAAAGTATCATCGTCACCTACCCAATCATTTCCTTCTGCATAGGGATTTTGAGCAGTTGTAAATGCGCCAGCAACATTAGAAGTTTGAATTCTTTGTTGTTCTCTGTTCGTATTTCTAAACACCTTTAATCCACCACCTTCTGTCACCGGTTCAACTTTTCCGATCTCGTATTGGAGTGCTGGGGCTATAACATAAGCATAAATAACATACTTGTATTTTGCTCCAAACTCAACCCTAGGGTCAACATAAGTATATTTTGTTTTTCCGCCCCGAACATAATATTTTGATGTCGGTTCTAAGTTTACATTGTTGTTATCATCTACTTCATGTTGATCAATACGGTAGAACAATACTTCTGGTTTTTTTGCATTCAAGCTTACAGTTGTTGGGTCTGCTGTTTTTATAGACTCCGCTAAATTTTCTAACACAAGTGGGGTACGTCTGCCTGCCTCAACATCTCTCTCTATCCTTTGCCTGCTAGCTTTCAACCTAATTTGCCTATTCAAACTATGAATGTATGTCCAAACGTTTTCGTAAGTTAAATCATTTGTATAATCATCTCTAAGTGCTTTTATTTCAGACTGCAAAGAAGCCATCTTTATCCTATCTAAAAAGCTAACACATGCATCTTGTTGTGGAGGCGCTTCATTGCCTGCCTCATCTCTCAGTACTGCTTCAGCCCCAAAATAGTTTGGCGGTAAAGGTTGAGGATCTTCTTGGCTAGTTAGGCTGGCGATATATGAATCTAACTCTGATTCTAAGTCTACAACCTGAACCGGAATCGTTTCGTCTGCTGTGATTACTTGACCTTCACCATTTAGAAATTGAAAGTTGCTCTTTAGGAAATATTCTCTAGATCTCCCAGATTCCATACTTTCTACCATTCTTGGGACAAATGTTGAAAAACCATTAGCCTCTTCTATTTTCCTAGATAGTGATCCGAAGGACCTTCTATTAAAAGTTACTTGAACATATCTTGGTAGTTGCCTTTTTCTTGATTCTGGTATTGAATCATAACTGTCCTCTGTCCTAATTCTGGCAGTATTCCCTTCAATTTCAGGTTGGTTCAATAGAGCAGAATAATCGCCATCAGCGCCAGTTCTTGTAAACTGATCAGGACTTAAATCATAATATTTTGCTGGTGCGGGGTAATTGTACTCTGCATCAATTGTTGTAACCGCAGCTATCCCACCAAGTCTATTCAGATAATCATGTGTAACCTTTGAGTCTTTAACCCAGTCAGTTTGAATTGCCAAAGGCATAAGCAAACAACTATAAGAGTTCATGTATTGATTGTCTGCTTGGTCTTCTATATTTGATATTAGACCTAAGCGCAATTTTTCTATACGACCAGAGACAACTGTTCTATTAAACAAATCCACAAATTTCTTAAAAGAAAGAATTTGCCTCCGTGCCCTTGCCTGATAGATCCTAAACTCGTTTGCTCTGGGACGTCCGTTTCCATCATCTTCAGCATCTCGTCTAGTTGCATACTCTGGCAACAAACCTTGAACCACAACTGACTGCTTTGTGTAGCCTTCCGACCCACCGAGTCTTGCTCTTCTGTAATGAAGATTATTTTCCTCTTGAGAATCGTAGCTGCTGAGATCGCCGTCCCTATTCACAGGACCAAAAATAACATCTACCGAACCTCCAAGATTATCAATGTTTCTAGTTCGCAGATTGAATCTTTTGTTTCTTAGCCATTCAAAATCATTTGAAACTAAGTCGGCAGGCGCATTAAGAATTTCTTCCTGCTGGCTGGCTTGCAAAGTCGATCGGTCGTTGATGTACCTTATTAGTTGCGTTCTATCAGCAGTTCCATCTTGTCTGGTTCTTTCACCTGCGTCTATCGCACGATATTCTTCAGCAATGAAATCGCTAACTTCATTTAACTGATTGTCAAACCTAGTATTAATAGCGTCGATTTGCGATTGCACTTCTTGTTCGCTTGGTGCAAAAGCTGGGTCTGGTTGAAAACTAGATCCCGCCATGAGTGGATCAAGTGCTGCGATTGGTGGCAGAGAGTTGCTGTTTCTTGAACCTGTTGTTTCTACTAATCTTGCAGGAAAAATAGATGTATTAGTAAAAAAGAAATTCTTCTTTGACATTAGTAACCGCCTCCGCCGAATCCAAATCCGCCGCCACGTCCTTTGTTTCGCCTAACAGGGGCAAACGGATTAACATTTTTCACAATGTCACGCACATCATCTTTTACTTCAAGCTGGATGCGCTCTGGGCGTTGCGGTTGAGGTTGTTCCTCGATCACCTGATTTTGGGGTGGTACTTTTATCTTTGGTTTGGTCTCTTGCACATTAAGTCTTATTTCTTCATAATTTCTAATTCTTGGTGGTGGTTGTCCTTCGCCGGCGTTTAAGCCAAATAAGATGTCTTCTGGTTGCAAATTATTTGGCAGGTTCTGTACAAAGTTATTTACTATACGTCTCATTTGTCCCCCCAACTGATCTTGGTTTTCTTCTTCGTTATCACCAATTTGCCTGATTAGATTAAAGTCTTCTTCTACAACCTGTGCTATTTGTGGCTCTGGTACTATAGGCTGTAGTGCTTCGATTCTTTGTGGGGTTTCACCATTTACCAGACCCTCGAACTGATCGATATAATTGAACCCATGATGCAAGATAAAATATTGATCGTAGATTGGGAGATCAAAAGTATCAATTTTTTTAACGCCGAGGCTTTGTCCAGCTTGAGTTTCATATGGAACTAATCTGCAAATAAAATAATCTTGTTCAGAAATACCAAGTTCTTGTTGTGCTTGGTCACTTGCCGCAGTTTCCTGATCTTGTTCTGATACGCCATCATTTTCTAAACCTTCGGATGTCGTGTTAAATGATCTTATAAAACGTTGAAGTCCTGATCGACCACCAAATAAAACCTCAAGAGGCAAAGGTCTCCATGACTCTTGCTTGATTGAATATTGTTTTTGGTTTTCTTGCCCCGAATAAAAGCCTGCCAAGTATTCAACTTTAACAAGTTGCTTATGATTTAGCCAAAAGGCTGGGAACTTAACTGGATCCTTCATTGGGTCATATACTGATAAAGGCTCTTCTCTATCTGGTATTGATACAAACAAAGAATTAAGTCGATCTTGGTTTCTAAGTCTGTCTGCTTTATCCTTGTCTATATTATATAATGGAAGTCTAACACCGTTTCGTGTTATGCCCAAACTCATTTCAATCATAGCCCTTAAGGAAAGTGGTAACCTTCCCAACTCTCTATCAACCTCCCGTATATCACCCTCATCAAGTGCCTCGTCAATACGGCGGCGTTCAGCAAAGCGTTTAGAAACTTTTGCAATAGAATCAAATTTTTGATTTGCTAAAGATGAGTTTTCGCTGGACATTACAAATTGTTTAAACAGAGAAAGTAATGCTCTGTCTGAGATAGTCGAAAATGAATCGTTAATATCACGGTCTTCTTTTTCAACCGCTTTTTGTCTATCATTGACTAACAATCTTTCTTCGTCGTCAATATCATTGAACTCGTTCTCCATGGCTTTAGCTTTCTTAAATGGTGCATTACCCTCGTCAAGCTTTTCTCTTATGCCAAAAATATTATCAACATCCCCTTGCTGACCATTTTGCCCCCTGTTTTGAGCAGCGCCAGCGAAAGCACTTGGAAAAGTAAAAGAAAATGATCCTCTAGACAATGCCGTGATCAATGAAGCGGTTCTATTTGCATCTTGTTCTTGTTGTTCTTCTGTGTTAGTTTCTTTTGTGTTCCTCAAATAGTAATATTCAGATTGCTCATTACCAAATTGAAGCTCTAATAAATCAACAAGTAGTTTTTTATAAGCGCCATACAAATTTCTAGTTTTTATAGATTGGAAAAATATTTCACCGTCACCACCAAAACCACCGCCGAACGCTCTAATAGAGACTGGTGTCAGATAAGATCCCGCAATACCATTTACTGACTGATTTAATAAATTGTCATCCGAAGCATCACCCTCATAAAATTTCATTCTTTCAAAGCCGGTTCTTTTACCGTATGTAACAGGGTTCATGGTTCTAAACTGAGATCCGTTAAAGCCTGTAGGTTGGAATACATTTGAGTTATAAACTTCTCTATAGTTATTTGATGTAGTATCCCTGGGGAGAATATATTCGTAACCACACTTATAATATTTTCCAACTCTCGCTGTTTCTTCAAATTGCTTACGGGCTTTCAGTGGTCTTACTTTTTGACTACCGCCTTCCGATAATCCAGTACTAAGATTACCAGGGTCGCCAGTGAATGTAAAATTAGGAGATGTTCTTTGAATTAATTTTACTAGTGAATTTTGCGTCAATTCATAAACATCGATTAAGGCATCCAAAGAATCAAGTGAACTTTCAATTGTTCCAGAATATGACTCCGCCGCTAGGTCTGCTAACATCAATCTATAGGTTCCTGAGTCCTCTTCAAAATCATCAAAGTCTCGTCTTAATCGACTCTCCAAAGCACGAGTGCTTCCGCCTACAATCTGTCTAGGATTTGCTCCAGCAAATTGGTCCTCACGAGGGATCAGTGCATCTAAGAAACTAGCCAAGACGTTAATGTTTGTAAACGTTTGCGAAAACAGCCTTTGTCTTAATGGTAAGTTTACACTACCATTAGCATCGAATAAAGTACCACCATAATCAATATTAACACGATGACCTTTTATCTCAAGCAAATCTCTTGATAGTTCTGTCAACATCGCCTTAAGAACTAACGCAGAATTGTCGATTATAGAAGCTTCTGCTGAATATTGGAAGTGTCCTGCATTTTGAGCTTTGATCTCATGTGACATGCTATCCTTGATGTAAAAGAATCTTAGCATTTTATCAGTGTGCTCTTCTGATACAGATTTAGGGTTTACACCAGCAGGACTCGCATTACCAATGTATTCCTCTATGTTATACTCATCAACCGGATCATCAGCATACCCAGAACCTAGAGAGTTGGCTGCTCCGGGTCGAAGTCTTACTTTTTTTCTTGACACCTTCATATTTTTTATGTCATATACAGGGTAGTCAAGAGATTCAATAATATCTCTGAAGGCACGTTTTTTCATCAGGTGATACACAGGTGAGTTATCTTCAATAAATTTAGTCAAATCAAAAACAAACATTAGCTTAACATCTTCTTGGTGGTCTTTTGTGACCCACAACTTAGAAAAATAGTTACTCTCTGTATTAAACAGCTTGTTTACTTGTTTTTCACCAAAAGATCCAATACCATCTGATAGTTCTGAAAACAGACGTTCCAAGTCGTTTTCTAATGGACTAGAAAACCTACGTCGCTTAATGTTAGAGATTTTTCTCTTGTCTATTAATATTTGCCTACCTGGTCCAAAAACTTGAGGTGGTCTAATATTTTCGTTTGCGTTTCTGAGTATACTTCTATTGTATTCGCTCATGTTCCTACCTGGCATATATGAGACAATACCATCGTCATTGGTGTGTGAATGAAATGCTCCATCAAGACCTATAGTATCTGAACGTTCTTCTACTCGTGCCCTAGCATTATTGTCCGCAATCCTTTGACCTCTACTTGCCACTATCTCAGGATCTAAATAAAAGACATCTTCTGGTCTAGCATAAATGCCTTCAAATCCTTCATCTCTCCCCAAGAAGTCTCCGTTAGATGATAAAGGTCGTGAGCCTGGATATTTTATATCGAATAATCTTTGTAAGTTTTCATCAAAATAACTTTCGTCATATGAACCAATAACATTTACAAAGTTAACACCACCTGTAGTAATTGGGTCAAATTCTGTCATGCCTCTTGGTGCTAAACCTTCAAACATACGCAAGTCTAGATAACAAAAAGCAAAAATACTTAAGTGTCCTTCATTATCTGCGTTACCAATTGATTTACCAATGCCAACTCGATTGTTACCAATTTCAGCAGACTTATTAGATCTCTTAAAAAACCTAAAGTCTACATCAAAAGAAAACTTTTTATTGATCTCTGTTCCGTCTTGGTATATCTCTATGCCATCATCAGTATTTCTTATTACTTGTGCTGCTCTAAGGTCGAATATTTGAACATCACCCAGTGGTGCTGCTGTTGCTATAACAGGACGTTTAAAAGCAGATGGTATCAAATGATTAGGGTCAATATTATTCCTGAATAACAGCTTCAGTAAGTTTTTGATTTCTGCTTGTTGATCTCTCAAGAAGAGATCTTTTAATCCAGTTTGCGCTTTGTTTACTCTTGCTAGTTTAAACTTTCTTATTCGCTCTTTCAAGTACAGCATTCTTTTTGCCATGACGGGATTTGTAGTTGCAACAACTCTAATATTAGTTGCATCTAGCGACTCTTTTTGGTCAAACCAGAATTTTTGAGCCTGGTCCTTGACCGACTGCCTAAAGCTTAATCTTACCTTGACAAGTTCAACTTCGTTTGGTGGTGATAATCTAGCAGTGCCAGGTTGCCCTACCTGGTCTTGATCTGGTAGTCTTTCTACTTTATCAATGTAAATTTCAGGCGCTAAGTCACCAAATGATGAACACCCATCATAACTTGCCATTAGTCACAAACCTCACCTGAATCGTCGTCACCAAACCTAGTCGAATAAAGATCTCTAGATGCGTTAGAGTCTATAATATCCTCGCCTAATGTATCGTTAACTTGGTCATCAGTTTTGATACTCAAAAAATACTCGACATAGCTTGAGTCTAGCCTTGGGTATCTACCGCCAATTTCATTTTCAGTACTAGCCATCAGGACACCTGTTTGTTCGTCAAAAGCATCATCCGTTATAAACTTTAAATCCTGAACATGTTTAAATGTTCTACCATCAGCGTCAGCGTTATTTGAACCTTCACACAAAAAAACTTCTATATCAAAATTTCCGTTTGCTTTGTCAAAAACGTTGTCTTCCTCTATGGAAATAAAAACTTGTTCGTCTTGAATATTATAAGCTAAGGTATTTTCGTCTACGCCTGGAGGTCCAGATGGTACATAATAGGCCCACTCTATATCAAAATAAACTTGAGGTATTTCAGCCTGGTCACTTCTCTGACTAAATGGCGATTTATAATCGACAGAACCAGTAATTTTTACCGAGTTCGATAGTGTATTGATATTCCAAGATGGAAAGAAATCTGATCTTAGATCTGATGTTCCAAGTGGGTTTGAAAGCATACTATTGCCTTTTCTAGTTACTGGGCTATCAGATGTAATTGGCATACCGTCATCATTAAGCGAACCTGATGTTACCATAACCGGTCTAAGAGATAAAGACTCTCGGATACGACCAATGATATCATTTTGGTCTTCAGATAAATCAATATACTTACCATCATAAACAACATCGTCATCAAAAAAAGCATAAAATTTAGGTTTAAATTTACCCTTAGAAACAAGATATTTTCCGTGAGGTGTCACAGCGATATCAACAACATCTTCTTTTTTATTTAAGAACGTCATGTAATAAGTATTTCCCTGTCAAATATTCTTATCAATCTTCTTTCTTTCCACCGCCGCCAATTTCTGGTTGCTTCACAGTAAAGTCACCTGTTTCGTCTATTCCATCAATGTCAGGTCTAAATTGTACACTAGTTGTGATCTTAGCCATTTCGATCATCGAGAAGAAATCATATGGCCAGTTGAAGTTTCTTTCCCTATCTCTGTAGGCTTTTGGACCTCTTAATATTGGAGCTTCATCTTCTTCAATGGCACCTGCCCTAATCAAACTGTTCTGAATCATTTCCTCATAACTTTGAACAGACCTTTTCTTGACTTTGAATACCATCCACCTAATTTTTTCATCCAACCCTGGGGATGACCCCTCTACATTTGGATTTTGTACATCAATCAAGTCTCTAAGTCTACGGTCAATCCTACCAACCGAGTCTGGCGTAAAGTCGGAACAAGGAATGGCGTGGTCAATACTAAACACCGTACCAGATGTTTCTTCAGCTAACGCTTTAACAGAAGCTCTTGGCATAACATTATTCCAGATATCAGCGATGTCCTGTTGATTGAGTTCCATGTTAAACTCAAACAAATAAATCGCAAACGGTCTTTTTTCAGATGCTCCTCTAGGTGTCTGGTAGTCAAAGCCATCAGATACAAAAGGATATTGATCAGGAATAAGTGAAGATAAATTTCTTTCCAAAGCAGGTGGTAAATTATAACCCGCCAGCTTCTCTCGAAGTCTTGCTACTTGTGGTCCTTCTTTTTCACCTTGCTTTGGAGGAGGTATTGTGATAAATTCAAATTCATCTGCGTCTGTGTTAACGAATGGAATAGCTACAATAGCCTCAGAAATAGTTTTTCTATTGGCGACTTTACCCAGTTGTATTGGTTTTCCAATGTCCTCTTTCTTAAATCCTGTTAGATCCCATAAAGACCCACCTAGATGTTTAATTCTTTTTTGTTCTTGTTCTAGAATTTTTGGCACCTGGGTGACAAACTGGGTTCCGGTTTCAAGCGACTGATCAGAAACTTGGAAATCGTCATTTTTCAACAGGGTCTCTATATTATGATTACCGGCAGCGATACCTGCCATTTTTGTAATAATTGTTCTATTCGCTGATTCACCTCCGCCACTGAATCTATATTCTAATTTGTCATTACCAAGAGCATATGATATATCAGCAGTAGGGGAGGAACTAGTTAACAAAGTGCCGGATGGAGTTGGCGCTGCGCTAACCATAAGTCTGACTGTTTGCGTTTCCTTGATGTCTATATTCTTTAGTTCCATAAACACACCTTCGCCCTGGAATGGTAAAATACCATACTGGTGCCACATGCCATATGTGTGTGGTGTATTAGATTTCTCTAAATCGACTCTATTATACTCTCCGTTTTTAATAGAAGATGAGAATTCATAAGAACCGTGAGTAGTGGACACAACGACAGTACCACCATCATCATGGAAAGAAGTATTTGGAAAGTCAAGAATTGGACTTTCCCATTTTGTGCCGATCGCCCAAGCGTTCTGTGGTTCAATGCCAGCGTGCTTATTATCTAATACAAATGTTGCGTCAAGATTCATCCTGTTAGCCCAAGCTCTATTCCAACCATAGGGCGGGATAATTACATTACCTGAATGATCGCAGTCGTACTTAAAACTATCTTCATTGAGAAAATCTATTTTACAATCCTGAATAATATTCTTAAGTGCTACAGTTCTAGCTTCGTTAGCTTTTAAAGCAGTGCCTTGGGAGTCAACACCTGGGGCTATATATGAAATCCTAGCGATTGATGGTCCATAATAATATGGAGCAGTATGAGGTGCAAATTCACCACGGTTCAATGGCCATACAACATCAGAACCAGTTACAGTAGGTGTCATGACCTTACCGTTGAGTCCGGATGGGTTAGTAAAATTGTTTATTGCATCCCAGCCAATGGAACCAGTTGCTGTTGCTGGTCCACAAGCTGATGGGTTACTGTAGATGTTGAAGTTTGGAGTTTGCCGGAGAATAATTTCCCCGGTATATAAAGCACCCGATAAAACCGTGATATTTGATGGGTCTTCAGGTTTTCCAACCACCATAGTTACACCTTCATTTTCTAAGAAGAAGTCTGGCACAGAACCTAAGAAGTTACCCATGGCACTACGGAAAGGAGCATCGTCCGGTGATTCATTTCTGGTATCAATACTAGCCGTAATTTCTTGAGAGAAAGTAGCATCAATATGGTAATCAACAAGGGGCTTACCAGAATTAATAAACTCTTTTGGATTCAACAAAGATTCAAATGGTAATCTACGACCATACCAAAAACGAGAAGCCGCTTCTGTATGATCACCTAGATAACCGGTGACCGAGGGATCAATGTCTTCTGGTTTTGCGGGAAAAACTTTTGTCCCTTCTGCAACCTTAAACCGGATAGCATCGGAACCGGCTCCGATTAGAACCCCGATTGATGCGGATAGTACACCGCCAAGAGGTCTCTTATGGGACCCCTCAGTGGACCATCCCCTAGTTTGGTTTATTGTACGGACTGGATGATCCACTGCTATTCCGAACCTAATACTATTATATAAAATTCCGGGGGCGAACAATGGATCAATTAATGTCTGATATCCCCTAGGTCGAGCTTTACCCGTGGCAAGTGGATTTGAACTATCCCCAGCGATTACAGCGTCCGCACCTTCTATAGTAGGATTGTATGATTGAGAAAACAATGTTGCAATTTGTAATGTTCTGTTAACAGGATAAAATCCGAAGTGCGGTAATAGTTTTTGCACTGTATGAGTTTTTATCGAGTAGTCGGTTGGTTTACTAAGAGAATCCAGATCATCTAATAAAAGCTTTTCACCTTGTTGGAATAAATCAGATAACATGTGTCTTGAAATAAATCCGTCTTGATTAGACGATGATACGGCAGCCCCCGTTAGGTTGTACAGTGCCTCAGAAAATATAAACTTATCATCCTTCTGATTCTTAATCCTATCGATGACATGATCACTGTTTTTATATTCAGCAAGAATTGTGTAGTCTTTACCGGCTCTTTTAACATCATTTTTGAAATCATTGTAAGAATTATAGAATGGACCTCTCTGATTAGAGAGTAACTTTGGAATATATTTAAGCTGTCCTACTTCATCCGCTGCGTTTAGTCTATTTGCAACATCATATCTTCTGTGGTATGCAGTCCACGGTGGTCTTGTTGTTGGTCCGCCAGGAGAATAAGCAATCATTGCTAATGGTCCGCCGGCTCCACCAGTTACATGGGGACTGCCGGTGCGAGTAATATTCGTTATTCCCAAATGTGCGGAAGTGGCAACAGAATAAACATACTTTGGCATAATATATGAATCAAAATCATTATCTGCCACACCAGCGGCGTCGGTCCTGTTTGCTGTAGTTCTGCCCTTAGAAGCAGTGTGGTGTGTAAAATGCTGTCCTTCTCTAGGAGTTTGGAATGCCCCGTTACTAGTTGACCCTGTAAAAATAATTGGATCCCAAGGAACCATCATTAACTCTCCTGCCGGATATGTATGTGCAATGGCGGTGGCGGTTAAGTGAAGTTTTCCATATGGTATGAAATCTGCTGCTCCGACTACTTCTCCGCCGATAGCCGGAGTTGCGAGCATAAACGAATCCAGTGGCCATACGGAACCACTGAGTCCGTGGGTGGAAGGGTCCATAGCAGTAAACACGCTTTCTAATTTTGCAGCCTCCGAGGCACCGTCAGGAATACTCCTAGGAGTCATTTGAAATCTCCTAGTTAGACCGAAGCAATTTCTAGCAATCGATGTGCCTGGTCGAGAACCCGAAGTTGGATTTGGGTGACCAGACCACATCCTATATCTTGGAGACTGTTTTGTAAAAGCATCCCGATTATCTTTTAACTTTGTGACATGCTGCTCTGAAGATGACATCGGAAACAATGGTGCAGGAGATGTTGCGGCAGCATTGTAAATAGAAGTTATAACTTTCTCTGAACTAATCTGATCATTAGCCCAAGCTGGGTATTCATAATTAGCTCTCTCTCTTGTCCCAGACAAAGCTGAGAATTTATCTCTCGGGAAGATAACTTCCTCATGTTTATATCTTGATACAGCATAAATACCATTTAGATATTGTTGGAAAGGTGCTTCTTTTCTAAGCTTTGTTATATAAGTGTAAGGTGTTTGAGTATTCTTACCTCTTTTCAATCTTTTGTCAAGTAATACATTTGAAAAACCTTGGCGAATATTACCCTCTGAGAAAGTAATCGTTTGTTCCGAAAATATATTTCTTTGTAATGCCTGGTTAATATTTGTGTTAAGAGCGGTATCCAGTGGGTCATTGTTAGCCTCTGCAAAGTTAGCAACAACAATATCCATCTCGTCAGGTCTATGATTCATAGACACTGGTGACTCTCTAAACTCTTCCCTAACTTCAATTA